>ERZ780212.467-NODE-467-length-41319-cov-3.189487_pt1 | contig 41319 bp, 35 predicted proteins | sample MGYA00511364_ERZ780212 | MGnify/ENA primary metagenome ERZ780212 (study PRJEB29588, sample SAMEA2147991) | human gut metagenome | biome: human gut; feature: human-associated habitat; material: faeces | place: Denmark | collected 2008/2010 ... | reverse complement strand
TATATAAAAACATTATAAAGCCTTTAGATAGAGCTCGTTATCCCGAACTGAGGTAATTATTGGCCACACTATAATCCAATGGAGTAATGTTCCAACCAGCAAAAGTATAACCACTGAAAGGAACTACTTGCGGAATCTGCACTTGAGTTATACGGGAGCCATACGGAACCGTAAATGTAGAAATTCCTTTCAACTCTCCATATTTTCCCGGCAGGAAGGTCACTGTATAATTGTTCCGTGTAGCCTTGGCTTTAAAGACCAAATCAGAATGAACAGAACCCAAATATGCAGGATTCCAATATGGGTTACTAAAACCTTCCAGAGGAATCATTTTAGGAAAATCATTCTCTGTGAGTTCATATCCATCTTCAACCTGCAACTGTTCCATTCCGTCAAGTTGGCAACTACCATCCGTTACAAAACGTATGGTATGCATAACAGAAAGGTCCTGAACATTACTAACAACCGACTTTTCGGCTACAGAGGAAGTTTTGGAATCTTTTTGATATTGCGCATGAAATACCATATCAGACGTAACTATAGTACCCTGTACCTGTGGTTTCCAATCTATAAAATGAAAACCAGGTTTGCATATAAGACGAGGCACATCAGCTGTTACCAACTCCGCTTTCTCTTTTCTTCTTATAATACGGTCATTAGGATTCGCCAGCTCCGCACCTTCACCCGGATCAAAAATAACAGTATAACCCTTTGTTTGCGAGAAGTTGAAGACAATACTACCTTTGGCATCATATACACTATCACGAAGATTCATTCCCCATGCCACCAGCACTACTTTATTATCATAGCAGAACAAGAAATTCTCATTGACAAACTTAAGTGCAGAATCCAGTATGCCAAGAGACTCACCATGGAGTTTGCGCTTCACATCATTATAAACGTTTAACGTATCGCGGTATATTCTATCGTATTTTTCCTTTTCTTCCCCATAAAGGTCGTTGATGCGCCGTGGAGTATCTGTCCAATTAGGAGCAAACCAAACGATAGCATCATCCTCTGCAGAATATTCTGGAACAGCCAGAAAATCCTGCATATCTTTAGGTATATATCGTCCTACTATGCTCTGAACGCTACTAGGACGCATATACATCGGATCATTACCAATGCCCTGTATTTCACAGAAATCTTTTAAAGGTGTGGAGCACAGAGCTTTTTTATCTATAAATATCGTCATATCTGATTATTTAATACCATTCGACATTCTTCTATTATATTTCTCATCTGCTCATTAGCCTGCTCATCTATCTCAGTAACATCACTTGTAAACATGAGACCAATAACAAGCAGATTCTCCCAGCGTTTGAAATTATCCCACAATGGCAAACGACGAAGCATGTTACGACAATGTTCATCGAAAACTTGGAAGCGAAGTGTCTCTACAGACTGTTCAAAAGCCTCCATCGTATCACGTAAGTTAGGTTGTTCTACCTGACTGTCTTCTTGAATATCAACCTGAACATGCATATCTTCAGCAATAGTCTTAACATGTAAAATATCCTCATCTGTCATAAACTTACGTCCCACTGAAGTTACAAAATCATTAAGCATCAGACTAATCGAATCTGCAATGATATTTGAGAGCACATCTCTATCTTCAATAGTATTTGCATAGTCCTGAATTTTGTTTGCAATAATCTGTCTGATATTAAACTTCTTGAAAAGCACATTATACATAAATGCTATTCTGTCCGAATGAATCAACTGCTTATTAAGTTTATGTGCAGCAGACTCTATATAATCAGCCCAGTACTCAGAAATATTTTTGGCCAGAATATCCGCATCAGTAGTCATCGTGTTGTTCTGTCCGCAAATCACATCTTCAAGATTGATATTTTGCATTTTTAATCCATCTCGAAGCATCTGCTCATTAGTATGATAATAGTCGCAAAGTTTCTTAAGATTAACTTCCTTACCATCATTCGGATTAATACCTGCATTAAGTCTCAGGACATTAATCAGCGTAAAATCCTGTGGTAATTCCTTTTTATGAAGCACAATATCTGTAGCCAGATAGCGAAGATCGTGCGAAGAAACCATAAAATTATTGATCAGCATTCCGAAAGAAGATGGCGAAAGCATATCGAGTCCAAACTTCATTTCGCCAGCAGTACGTCTGATCTCCTCACGCTTATCATTCTCTTCTCCTGAGATATAGAAGTGCTGAAGTGCAGTAAGCATTTCATCACGCATACTCTTTACCTCATCATGGTATTTCTGTTTGCGCGCATCATCGATAACAGTAGCAATCTTCTCCAGAGAAGAAATGATAGCCTGCGAACCATCATGATTGATTGTTGCCGCATCCTCCCAAGCCTGATCCGGATGAGCGAAATGCTTCTTCACAAATGGAAAAGACACAAATGAGTTACGGAGAGCCTCCAAGAATTCTGGAAATTCAGGATGTTCTACAACACGGTTCTCTCCACTAGCACCTGCCTGATAGCCAGCAAATATCTGCTGATTTGACGACCAGAAGTAATCACGAAGCATATAGATATTCTGAAATGCCTCTGAAGCAAAACCGGCACTTTGTGGAACCCAATGCTCAAACCATGAATAGACACTTGGCTTAATTACCTCATCACATAAATGATTTTCAAAACGAGTCTTCCAACGTTCCTCTAAAGGCACAGTCTGTATGAACAGAGGAGTCTCCTTTGTACGTTGTAAGTCGCAATTGAAAAACGTAGATATGATAAAGAAAGGAGAAGTAAAATTAGTGCTGCTAATATATTTTGCTCGCTGTTCTGGAGTTGCACCAATATTGTTGCTAATCCAACTGTTGAGAACCTCACCCAATTCACTCTCAGGTTTGTCCATATTCTTACAGAAAAGTATTGCATTGATTCGCCATGAATCAGAATACTTATCGAACAAATAAGACACCTTTCCTCTGCGAAGCATCATCGGTAACTCTGTTTGAATACTATTTTCCGGCAACTTCATTCGATGACGGGCTCCAGGAAAGTCGAGAAGGTCAAAGTCACGAAGGAAAGCACGTTTATCAGCTGCTGACGGAGGTAAGACCAACGTAAGTTCTGATATAAGAGCCGTAAACGATGTTTTTGGAAATCCATGAACCAACAAGTTGTTCTGGCTATCATAGATATCACAGAGTAACTCATAGTTTGGATTATTATCTGCCGCATTATCATTAAACAGATTATCGAGCCATGAAATGTCAAGAATGGTACCTTTCTGTCTAAGAATAGCATCAAAAGGAACATAGACTACAGAATTGAAATGCAGTTTACGATATTCTGCAACCAACCTTTCAAAAAGCGAAGTGATATAATCGTTTTCATTCCACAGCAGACTAAATACTTTTCCCCATTGTTCTGGGGCAATATGCTGAATCTTTTGAGATACAAGCACACAGAACTTGGAACTATACACATGAGAAGCACTACCACCCAAAGAAGCATTAAGATACTGCTGAATGGTAAATATATCATCTTCATCAATATAACTCTGTTGGACATTTTTATCAATGATTTGCGGAAGAAATGTCTCTAATTTACAGTTAATATCATCAGCCAGCAACAAAGTCTCAGCATTGATTTTCACATCTTTATAATAAGTATCAGCAAGCAGTTTTACAATATCTGCAATACTGAGCAGTCTTACCTTAACCTTGTCTTCAGCTGCAGGAGCCATATCTGGACAAATTGTAAAGCGTGTAATGATACCCGTAGATTCCTTCTTAGATGTATTGCCACCACTTGGGTTAATATCATCTATAAAACTATATATTTTACCATTTCTTCCTCCTTTAATTGCCAGTTCCTCACCTTGATCTGAAAGAAGGCTACTTATAAGGTATGACTTTCCATTCTGACTCTCTCCATAAGCTGCAGCAGAACAATTTTCCTCAAGTGCAAAACGAATTTTCTTCAAGTTTCTACGATATTCTCTGAACGCAGACAATGGGAAGGCACGTTCTTCATGCTCAGAGGCCCATTTTATAGAGTCCCCGATGACATGAAGCAAATGATCTATATCTTGTATTGTAATCTCTTTTTGCATAATGATAATGTTTAAAAGTCAAAAATACCAGAATCCAGCCAATAACATTCAGATGTTCCAAGACTTTGGATATTAATACGAATGTTTTGTAAATTAATCTCATTACCGGATTTATCCAATATCTGTTCTATTTTAATATCTTCTTTATTATCACTTTCACGTGAAAGAACAATTCGGTAAGGAAGAAGGCGCTTCAACCGATTGATTTCCTCATTTGTTAGATTGATAAGTGCCTCCTCTGGCATATTTGGATTAATATTTTCCATCTGATGCCTGATACGTTTACAAATTCTTATAAAATCATAGTCCACAACATAAAGCGGACGACTCATATAGCTGTCAAAATTTTCCTGTCTGATCTTGAGCGAAACAGGCAATTGCTTGACGATAATCTCGCCACGATTCGTGGTTGGAGTAAGACAGTAATGCGTATTGAGCAACATGGATTCTGGCGTCTCAACATAGTTAATGGTTGATTTCAAATTACTCAATGCCTGCTTGTCAAGCCTAAAATTAGAGAACTGTATGAGGTCTGATGAATAAAAACCTATCATGGCTCCAACAGCAACTACCGTCTTGGGATTTCTGATATAACCCGTATTATTTCCAAACGGATACCAGTCGCCTATGTAATAACTGGAGAGTTGAACAAGGCGATTGGGTGCCACTGCATAATACTTTATAAAAAGATCACGTAAAGGAGGCAATGTTGCTGGGCGACCAGAGAGAACGATAATATCGCAATGGTAAGTGTACATAATCGCCGAAATCTTCTTTACTAAGGAATCGAAAGATTTGGCAACAATACGATATACATTCTCACAGGAATAATGCCATTCCAACTCATTAAATTCAAAACCGAAGAAATCATAGAAACCACTCATAACGAGATGGTTAGGCAAACTATCTTTGAAAACGTCATCAAAATGTACTACACAATCGTGATTTTGATTCTTCAACAATTCCAGATAATAGCATGCCAAAGGTATGAGAACTTGGATATTAAAGTTCTTACGCAAGATGCGCTGAGATATAGACTGCCCATTATAGTTGTGTCCAAAAAAATCTTTTATTTTCTGTATTCCTTCAGCCGTTTGTTCCAGGCGCGCAACAAGCGCAGAATCCTTATCCGTAAGAAAAATCTCGCGGATAAGTTCCTGAAGCATATCGTCGCCTGCATAATAGTAGCTGTCATAGTAAAGAGGTTTCGGACAGACGGTAGATTCATTTTGATCGCCCTTGCTATATTCATTAATCATCAAGTCTGACGTACCTGCACCGATATCGAGAGAACCTAATGTAAATGTGTACGAACCTCGCTCATCCTTTTTACCATAGAGTTCAAAAAAGTCTGCTAATCGCCCTTTGAATTTATGAGCGATTTCTCCATACAGATAAACCATTTGTGAACAGGTGGCTTCATCATAATACCAAACTCCCCTTCCGTCATTTGGATAAGCCGGAACAATCTCTATATCAAACTTCTTGCTCGGCAAGAGGTCTGTCATGGATTTTTTCTCGAAGTTTGTAAGTAGAGTAACAGCATCTTTAGCGCAACGAACCAGAGATTTTCTCTCACATTCAGACATAGTTGTCGGACAAGTGACTACTACTCGTTTGATACGTCGTGGTGTATTTACATCACCATGAAACTTACGATAGTCTTCACTATTGATCTGCATACGTGCCTGCGAGAAAATTTCCAAGAAAGCAAAAGTCATAAGTGAACAGCGAGAGTAAGTATGCTTACTCCCTCCATACCCTTCTTTGTCCACAGTACCATTGCTATTCAGTTGATTTGTAATATCCTTAAGTTCCAAAATGTGACTCTTTTCCTCTCCATCGAGCACCAAGAACTGCCATTCTTCTTTTACACTTTCCTTGTCCCACAGATAACGTTTTGGACTTGAATAAGTATATAAGTTCTGAGAAGATTGCTCTTCTGAGGCAACATGAATGAGATTCTCTGCTTCCTTCCCTAAGCGAACCAAACTCGGATAAACAAACTGATGACTGTCACGTGGACCAAAGTTTCCAAAATCAGCTTTTCTGAACACCAAGCGCATATCAAAAGGCTCAGTATTACGACGAACTTGTGGCCCATCAGTCTTTTCGGTAATGCTATCTGTCAGATCTGTTAAACTTAATAGTGGAACCTTTGTAAAATCACCATTTTGAGGATCTTCAACGAGCAATGCTGTTGTACGGGAATTACCTATATCGATAAACATATCAACATCCTTCACCACTACACTTTCGTCCTTATACAGTTTTAATACTGGCATCAGGTCTTTTAGTGAAAGATAGTTCATCAGCAGGAAGTAAGTGGCGATATATGACATTTTATGCTTCTCACCTTTAATCTTAGAAACAGAACGAGCTTCGGGATGAACTAATCTACGCAAGTACTCATTGACATAACTGCATTCTTCTGTTCCTTCTGAGCAATAGTCCATCAACAACATCTCATCAGAGCACAATTGAAAGGTAAGTTCATTCTGAAAATTATCAGGAAAGACGGGAGTCTCCTGCAAGGTAGATGCCTGATAATTTGTACGTGTGTCAAGTGCAAGCAACACATGATAGTATCGCTTGCCATCTTTTTCATCCGTTGGAACAAATTTAACACGAGCCCAGTTGAATGCACCGAAATCAAACTGAAGTGCTGGTACACGACGACGGAAATAAGGTAATGGAATCCACTTATTTTCATAAAAGGACAATTTGTTTTGACTATCATCGAATGACATAGAAAAGATTTCATCCAACAAATAATCATCTCCTTCAGCATTAGCAGCTAACGGATGAACCAGACCATCTTCACGAACCTCATCAGGATTTACTTTATGCCGGGTCTCAAAAGCGGTAAGATAGCCCTTATCGATAAGTTCCTTCTTGTTGTAATAGAAAGTATCACCATCATCAGTGTGCACACACTCGACAAGATCAAGTTTGTGAATACCTTCTTCTTTATCATACCACTCATGAAACCATCTCTTAAAATTCTGCTTGAGATCTATTTCAAGAGGAAAGGTAAATAATTGAATACCAGAATTAGCTATGATTGAATATTCCATTTCTCTTAACGTATTTGGGTTATTGATTTGTCACGCTATCGCGTCTATTTCCAATATATCTTTGTTCCTGTTCATAATCTTGAAATGAAGGGGTAACAAGTACCATCATTCCAGGTTTTACGATACTGACAAGTTCGGCAAGATCGTTATTATTCAAGCGAATACAACCCTCTGTAGCTCGTGTACCGATAGACAGAGGATCATGCGTTCCATGGATTCCAATGCCTTTGCTTCCCGGAGTATCCAAACGGATAAAGTAGGGTCCATAGGCTCCCTGTATTTCTCCTCTACCATCCCCGAAATCATGTGTTCGATCAGAAGCATCTTCAATAGTCTGCACGAAAAACATTCCTTCTGGTGTCTTCAAATCTCCTATTTTGTGCTTCTGTCCCATATTTCGACCGCAAGCAATACCATAATCCATCAGTTTTGTACCTTTGAAATCATATACACGCAATCTCATATCCTGTTTCGAGACGACGATGATACGTGCTTGCGGAATATCATCCAGTTGCTTCTGATAATAACAGTATAAGCCTGCCAAGCCGCCGACAGGTACAAGGATTGTGATTGTGTACAACAAAAACAATCCAAAGTTCCTGGCTTTATTCGATTTAGATTTATATTGCATAATAATATTCTACCATAATATCAGAACCACCATAACTATATACATCTTCAATGTATTTTGCTGTTGTTTTCTCCTCATATACCAATGTAGGGTTTTCTGCTTCATCAAAACTGAACAGAAGGAAACGGCGATCATCTGTTTTCACATTCGTGATAATAACTGCAAAGTCTGTATATTTAGAATTGCTATCTGTTGCACGTCCAAACCATACACTGTTAGGTTTCACTCCTTTGGCTCGGGTAAACACTTGCCACTGATTATCTGAATTAGGAACAACCTTTGGTTTGATAGAATCTAATTCACACTGCGAACTGTTTCCTATAAAATTGTGTTCTTTAAAATAATTCAGCAGAGCTCTACGGCATTTGACCTTCTGGATGATTTCTCGCGATGATGCATCACCAAAAATACTGTTGAGTCGATTGAAATCTGATTTATCTACAATATAGTTTGAAGCTATGAATCCACGCTTACCTGCTGCATCCTTCACATCACTCCAATCTGAATCATGACTGTATGTTATCAATTCGCTACCGAAAGGCAGTGATCCTATCTTATTGTATTCTGCCCCCGACGACTTTGAAGAACGAAGGTTTGTCATATTTGAAATTGTGTAAAAACGAGGCGCCTCACGGTCAATTTTATCAGGAAGATAAACCTTAAAGTAGTAAAAATACCCGCCTATAACAGCACAAGACAACAATACGAATACAGGGATAAGCCAAATAAGTGGCGAACGATGTCTTTGCTCTTCTTCATATACGGGAGGAGCAAAATTCTGCTGAGAGGCTGGCATGGGTTGATTTTGAAAATTTGTGTTAACAGACTGTGGTACAGAGCTGCCCAGATTTGCCGCACCAAATTGTTGATCAGCCCCAAAATACTGAAATCTAACTTGATTTCCACAAATAGGACATGTATATTCAACCCAGTTGTTTCTTACATATTTCCGTTCATCGAATTGAAGTGTAGTGTTGCAATGTTGACATTTCGTTCTCATAACAAATATATAGTTAATCACAGAATTGTACTTTTACTCTATAGGTCCTAAAGTTCGAAAAGTATAGACAGAAAAATGGCGTGGACCATTTACTTCGTCTACGCCTCCTGAGGTATCGCCAAACACCATAAGCCACATAATACGAATAAAAGCCCACACCGTATTGCAGGCGTGAGCGTCTAACCATTACTCTTTGTGGCTTCTTTTAAATTTGGCGATTTTCAGGAAGCAAGAACAAAAAGCTAACGCTTCATTTTCCTATATGTCTTTATTTGTTTATGTCATATTTTACAATTTTATTGTTTAATATGACGCAAAAAAATATAGAAAAATATCCACACTACCAAACTTTTTTAAACTATTTTCTTATTTTTTATTTTAATTTCATAAGAAATTCAATAGTTTATACGGCGTGAGCTATATGAGTTTTTCGAATCATCGAGGACAAAGGTACGAAATAAAAATGGAAATGCAAGAAAGGCATTCCTATCATTTCTTCCATTTCCACTTTTTATTATTAGGGTGAAATAGATTTACGAAAGTTTCGCAAGTGAAAATTCAGTCTATTAATTAACCAGCAAAAGCTAATTGTTTCAAAGATCAATCAACATAAAATTGGAATTCCTGTTGTCTGCCATCTGTATAATGGAACATACCATTATAAGATGCGGCGTAATGGTCATAGCCTTCGTCGTCAACAAAACTATCCGTACTATAGTTTCCGATAAACTTACCTATTGTCTTACCACGTAAATACGCCTCCAAGACACATCTTCCGGATCCTTTATCATAAGAGACAACACGCAAGATATACTTGTCGGCTCCATTTTTATAGCACCCTATCTGCCCTTTCACATCTATCTCTCCTGGAAAGTTGGAATCATTTGACCAAAGAGACATCTCTACAGGAGTAGTTTTTTTTTCAGGAGCTTCTCCCTCTTTATGCATCATAACAAGGAGACCTTTCTTACCATCACGACCAGGTCCCATAAGTTCATCTTTGCCTAGTATAAACTCAAACTTATTTTTGCCATCTTTACCTGAAAAAGAATAAGTATCGTGAGTGATTTCAAGATTCATCTTTATCTTACCACCTAAGTCAACATTTTTATAAATACAGTTGCGAACGTTTGTGCCATCCGTTTCATAAGTTACCTGCATATTGCCAAGATTACCTTCCTCATCATACATCACACCATCAAAGGTTACTTGCTCCCAGGTTTTCGCACTATCAGCATTAATGCTATCGCTTACCAACTCCGTCTTTTTCTTAAAAAATTTCCCTTTATACAAATATTTCCATCCTAAAAATCCACCAATCAGTAAAAGGACGACAACACATATAGCAAGCAACATGCGCATATTGTGATTATCATCATCCTCATCATAATACACAGGTGGTGTATCTTGAGTTACAATGGGAGTTACACCTCCAACTGGAATGGAATCATTGAACAAAGGTGTTCCACACTTTCCGCAAAATTTCTCATTTGTTTCACACTTCTGACCACAATGCGGACAAAAAACGTTACCAGTTCCTGTTTGGTTTCCACCATTATTATAAAAGTTTTGCTCTGGCAATTTGAAGCCACAAGAGCCGCAGAAAGCACTTCCAGGTTCAATTTTAGCATGGCAATTTGGACATTCGTCATTGGCAATACCAGGAGATGGCGTTGGCAAAACTTCATATGAAGAAGCAGTATCGGAATACTCTGTACTTACATCATTATCCCCTGTATCTGGTGCATCAAAAACAACAGTTTGATGGCAATGAGGACATTCGCATTCAACCTGAGTACTTGGGACAGAAGATACTCTGAAAACATTGCCACAATATGGGCATGTCACATCAAATTCTATTTGATCCATATTTCTTATTATTTTAATCCGTTACAAAGACCTGTCATTTATAACCATTCCACATACGCAGGAAAGCAGACAAATTCATCACAAGATATTATTATAGTCTGATATCCGTCAAGAATGGGGCAAACCATTTATGGGAATAACAACAACTAAAAATTCACTTTATAACCTTTATTATTAAACTTCACGAGTTTTCTTTCAAATCTCAGACCATTATGAGTATATTCCATAGAAGTAGAATCTTCATCATCTACCAACTCTTGATTGTCGTCGATTTCCAAATACCCTTTTTTATGGCTTTTCCTAACAGGAACATAACCATCTTCCAAAGCCCATTCTGGCAAAAATATAGGTTCTATTGGCACAATCCATTTACCATTTTTATAGGACCAGATATAGTACCCATTCCAATTAGATGGATAGCCAGAAGAATAAAATGAAATTTCATCGCCTCCATCCCCATCTAAATCACCAGCATTTTTTGGCTTACTATCAGGGACATAAATTCCATGCGTTTGGATTTTTATAGAAGGAAGAGTTTTCTTTGAAAAACACAAATATTCTACAAAAGGACCATCGTCACTTTTCGGGTTAATTGCATACAAAGTTTCCTTGTTCCCATCTCCGTCAAAATCACCAGTAACAGAACACAATAGCTGAAAGCCTGGATGAAGTTTTAAAATATCATCCTCAGACTGTTCTTCAATTTCATCTTGATTGCCCACAGTTGCAAGCGTATCAGAAAGTGAATCTGTCGTATTAGAGTTACCAGATAATTTACCATGACCTTTAAAAAAATAAAAGCCTAAAACAGCCAATAAGACAACAACAACTCCAGCTATAATGGAATATTTTACAACCTTATTCTCATCATCTTCCAAATACTCTACATCAGTATTCTTCTGCTGACCTGTTGGTGTTACACTTTTCTGATGGGTTAACGAACAACCGCAACGCACACAATAGTGACAATCGTCACTTACTATGGTTCCACAATTAGGACATTTTTTCATCTAACAATATACGTTTTAAATTTAACAATACTACGTTAAATTAATATTTTCGAATTACATTTAAATAGGTCCTAAAGTTCGAAAAGTATAGACAGAAAAAAGGCGTGGACCATTCTCTTCGTCTACGCCTCCTGAGGTATCGTCAAACACCATAAGCCACATAATACGAGTAAAAGCCCACGCCGTATTGCAGGCGTGAGCGTCTAACCATTACTCTTTGTGGCTTCTTTTAAATTTGGCGATTTTCAGGAAGCAAGAACAAAAAGCTAACGCTTCATTTTCCTATATGTCTTTATTTGTTTATGTCATATTTTACAATTTAATTGTTTAACATACCGCAAAAATATAGAAAATCATCCACACTGCCAAACTTTTCGGGAACTATTTTCATTAATTTCTCAAAAAGCTGTTCGACAGCATATATGGCGTGGGCGACAAGGGCTTTTACTCTCATCGGGTGCAAAGGTACAAAATAAAATGAGAAATGAAAGAAAAGTCTTCGACCATTTCTTCCATTTCCCAAAATTCTTCATTTTTTCAACTTTCCATAAAAGCGAAAGAATGCCTCACCTGTTCGAAATTGTTCAAAACTTGTATACCGAATCAGCTCAAGATGTCTTATTCCGGTAGAGATTGCAGCAGTATATGTACCAAGGCTTTCTCCGTCACGAATAACCTCGCTGGCGTAAAAACTTCTATGAAGTTCAAAAGCCAATATACATAATCTATCTCCTTCTACAAGTTTATCGTTCTCTCTTTTTACTACCTCGTACCAGTTATCGCCAACATACCGAAAAGTAACCATACGGTCTGGTTTATAACTAATCCTCACTTCATCACCAGCATCCAAATCTGCAGAGCGCAATATATGTTTCGGTCGGTCAAAACAAGAATTCCAGTTATCCGCCTCATCGAGGACCTGCTCCCAATGAGGAAATCCCAAATACTGGGCAATTACCTCTAGCGTACTCGCATGTGGAGCACGCTCGTCTTTAGCAAATCCCAACAAACGCTTAAGAGTGGTAGCGCCTAAATGCACGCCTATCTTACTCTCTATGTCAAGAGAGAGAAATTCACAATCAGACGGCAAGCACAAATCGTTTCCCGACTTGCGCTGGAGCATTTCTACGATAACTATAGGTAATCTCATATTATTTATCTTTATTATCTAGTTTCTTTGTATTGCTTCGTGCCATAGAAGGGTCTGCGACATATTTTTGCTGCGGATGCCTAATCATCTCAGGAATCCAATAGAACAGACGTTTCGTCTCTAGAAGATTTTTTATATTGAAGTTCTTGAATGACTTCGGATTTCTTCCCAACAATAAAGTTAACTCCTCAATATTATAAGGACGCATAGAGCAAAGAGCAATTATAATTTGGTTCAAATCCTCTTTTAAGATTCTCTTACCTACTTTTTCTATCTTTTTCTTTAATCCATCAGGCAACTCCTCCAACAACGTATCCCGATTAAGAGCTGGAGTTGGTTCATCAAAGGTACCAAGCTTACCTTGGTACCTTTCCCCAAATGTACCATGCTTACCATGGTACATTTCGTCAAATGTACCATGCTTACCATGGTACATTTCTCCTTGAGGTGGTATATTTTGGTCTAATGTACCATGCTGAGGTGGTAACCTTTGCTCTTTAGCTGGTAACCTTTCACCTTGAGGTCGTAACCTTTCTCCTAAGGATACCACCTTGGAGGTTCTTATATAATAAGTGTTACGACCCTGCCCCTTCTTCTCTAGGAATCCAAGATCACAAAGCTTATGAATCTCCAAACGTGCTCGGGCATGAGTAATCGAAGAATCCAGCTGGCGATAAGTAGCATTATCTATCGCACCCACTTCTCTCACGAAGACTAGAGCCAGCTTCTGCTCATTCACCAAGCCAAACTCGGCATATTGAGCCAACCACTCCATATTCTCCTTGCTGAGGAAATGATGGAGCAGAAGTCTTGCCGTAAACTTATTCGCTTCATGGTTCGACTCAAAAGTCGGCGGCATCAAGCCTGCCTCCTTCATCAATCTGCGCATCGCACCAATACCAGTACCCTTAGTCTCGGCAAGATTCGTATCATGGAAAATCTCGCTGATTCTTGGATTGCGAAGCATAGAACCTGGCTCTCCCCAATCATCCTGAGGTTTCAAGGAATAACCTGGATTGTGAATCTCGATACGATTGGAATAGCGGATAATCTGAATCGGCTGATTCACTCGATTAGAACGATGAATATACGAATTGACTATCGCCTCACGTAATACCTTATTGGGAAGAATCGCTGGTGTAGATGCCTGCATGGAGTCCTTCTTCAGTTCAAAGCCTTTTGGCAGGTCATCCATCACAGCACTACATGCCTTGTTTACCATGAGGATTAATGGTCCGCGCATATCGATAGTTTGCTCAAAGCGATTATCGCCATCAGCTAACCATTGATTGCCAGAAATTCTAATATAATCAACTCTGAAAGAAGGAACCAAACGACGAAGCGACATTTGTTTTCCAAAAACCAAGAGCCCAGTATAAGTCAAATCATATCCACCTTGCTTATTCTTCTTAATAGCTCCTAATGCCCTCAACAAATCTACATCATTCAGCGTCAGTTCTTCCGCATCAGGATTCACTTCCTTGCGAAGTTTACGATAGAAATTGAGTGCATTCTCATCTATATCATCAAGGTCTGCATCATCTACAATACAACTATCATAGGTATCAGCAGATTGATAGAAAAGATACATATCCTCTTCTGAGCATTTTTCATCAGAAGGACCTATACGACGAAACGCCCCCTCAGGCAAACCACGCTTGGCAAAATACGCTGGTTTCTGACTCTCAGGTAACTCTTCTATTTTGACAACAATAACGGTCTTACCCAAATATTTCTCCACATTAATAATCGGGCGAATACGGACATTGAACATAGAGTTACACATAGCGACAAAATCAGATTGAACTTTGTCTGTGTTCTCGATATTCTCAGGCTCATAGACAGGTCTGCCATCTTCAGCCATTCCGGTACGTTTGGCACCTAAAAGCAGATAACCACCGCACAGACCTGGCTCGTTGGCAAAAGCACAAACCGTTTCCATCATGCTCTTGCCAACAGCTGATGCCGACTTGGCTTCTATTCTCCTATTTTCATCAAAGCTATTTAGCTCTGCAAATAATTCCTTCGCTGTTCTCATTTTCTTAATTATATTTAGGTAAGGAGACGTCATTTGTCATCCTCTTTGCCTATTCGGCGGTAAAGTTAATCAAAAAATCACAAACTTACAAACAAAAGATGGATTTTTTCGCTTTATCCCTTTCATTTTCAGATATAATTAGTATCTTTGTGGCGTTTTAATTGGAGGACAAAGATATGAGTTTAATATTAATTGATAGGGAGGAGAAAAAAGGACTTGCCAAACTATGGGAAGACATAGATATCTGGTGGTATTGCCATGTAACAGACAAATACCGCTCTGTATGTTGCTGGTTCAGAATATGCTGTAACAAAAGACGTTGGAAGCTCGTAAAACAAGCAGCCTTCCATACATATCCATTCTCTTATGAATATTTTTATGATTTGCAGAAAACATTCATGGAAGAGTTAATAGCACATTATAAACATGGATATTTCGCTACAGCAGAAACTTACGAGCCAATAGTACGTTGGATAAAAATGGCGGTCAAACTCCATGATATTATGCTTGACAATAATGTTGATCTTTTCGACTATGAAGGAGAGATGGAGTTTGTGCCAATAGATAATGGAAAGTTCTATAAAATGAAAGACGACAATGTGAAGTACCATTGCTTGGTAAAGGTAAATATGAGAAACCTTGACCGCTATCTGAAATTATCACATAATCAAAAAGCTAAAGATTGGTATATAGAGCATCCTCATGAACTATACCAGTTGAAAGCATGGTACTTATACCATAAGTTACTTGCTTACTATGCACAATCTTGGTGGGACTAAAACCATTCATTTTTGTCGAAGTACAGACCTGTCAAATGACCAATGGATATACAGTCGTACAACCAAAAGGTATACAGTCGTACAACCTAAAGGTATACAGTCGTACAACCTAAAGGTATATAGTCGTACAACTAAAGAGTGTATAGTCGTACAACCAAAAGATGTATAGTTGTACAACTAAAAGGTATATAGTCGTACAACTAAAGAGGGTATAGTCGTACAACTAAAGGGTGTATAGTCGTACAACCAAAGGGTATATAGTCGTACAACTAAAGAGGGTATAGTCGTACAACTAAAGAGGGTTGTCACTAGGCTCAGCAGACCTTCCGACTGCAGTCAGCAGACCTGCTGACTAGGCTCAGCAGAGCTGCTGACTGCAGTCGGAATCTTCTAGAAACAAGCTTCGTATACTTAATATATTAGTTCATTGAATCTGATTAAACGCCTTTCGTTACTTACCCAGTCGTCTCGGTGCGTTTATTCAGTCATATTAGGCTTTAGCAGTAAATGATAATCTCTTTTTATCATCACAGCCATTCCCGAAAAGTGAAACAAATAACCAAAATCGGAAATAGGGATTTTCCCTTCTACTTTAGGAAATTCTTCTCTTTTTATTTCAAAAAAAAGCTGTACTTTTGCAACCATAAAACAATATAATAACTTATAAAAACAGTTTAGCATATGGCTCCCCATATCATAGATTTGCAGAATGCCACTATCATCTATCAGCAATTCAGTTTTGAAAGCGAAAATCAAAAGGTAGGAGAAATATTAAGAAGCAGCAGAATATCTCCTCAAAACTTGCATATTCAATGAAAAAGCATTAATTTTGCACTCAAAATTGCAAAATAAATGAATACAAAGATATTATCAAAAGACAAAGACCCGATGGGTGCCGCTATCCTTGATTATCAGAAATCGGGAAGAGCAGGAAGATTACGTGTGCTATCTTCTATGTTCGAAGAAGATGAAATGCCGGTGAAACATCTCTTCAGAAAAGTTGAAGAGATGCCGATGCTGGAGCAGAAGGCCTTGCAACTCACAAAAGGGCGTGTACTGGATATCGGAGCCGGCAGCGGCTGCCATACGCTCGCCTTGCAGGAGAAGGGCTTGGAGGTAAAAGCCATTGATATTTCTCCTCTGAGCTGCGAAGCGATGGAACTGAGAGGAGTAAAGGATGCGGAATGCATCAATCTTTTCGATGAACATCTGGAAACAGGGTTCGATACCATCCTCCTCCTGATGAACGGAACGGGTATCGCCGGAAAGACAGAACATCTCCCTACCCTCTTCAACCGTCTCAAGGCTTTGCTCAACAAGGGCGGACAGATTCTTATCGATTCCTCCGACCTCAAATATATCTACGAGAATGAAGACGGAAGTTTCGACATCAATCTGAATGGTGCCTACTATGGTGAAGTGGATTATCAGATGATTTACAAAGACATTAAGGGAGACTGTTTCGACTGGCTCTACGTAGATTTCCCATTGCTCAAATCCATCGCCGAAAGCTGCAGCCTGCATGGCGAACTCGTGGCAGAAGGCGAACATTACGACTATCTGGCTAGGATTTTCTAAGCATATAAAGATAAAAGGAGTTAAGATGATGGTCTTAACTCCTTTTTATCTTTTCATTCTATTTAATCGTCGAAATCGTGACGTCCGAGAAATCATTCATATAATCCAGAATCTCCAGCGTATGGAACCCCCGTTTGGCTTTTATTTCAATGCTCGCCTCCACAAATTCTTCCTTAGAAAATCTCCGTTCTTTCAGTTCGTAAGAATGAACTTCCATGCCTTTCTGTTTGATTTTACTGATGAATTCCTTCACGCTGTCCCTAGATGGAGCAGAGAAATTCAGTTCGATGGTAGAGGTTCCCAACTGCGGTATCAGATAATTCAGCACCTCCAGTCCCATCAACACCATCATCGTAGTAATAGCTGCAGCCACATACATACCCGTACCGCACGCCAGACCGATAGCTGCCGTCACCCACAAGCCTGCAGCAGTAGTCAAGCCCCTGACCACATTCTTCTGGAAGATGATGGTACCGGCGCCCAGGAATCCGATACCCGAAACCACTTGGGCAGCAACGCGCGAGGAATCCTTCAGATCAAAGCCAAATCCATACTGGGAAACAACACAGAAAAGCGCACTACCCAAGGCTACCAGGAAGTGAGTTCGGAACCCCGCCTCCTTGGCACGGTATTCTCTTTCGATGCCTATCGCTCCTCCTAAAATGAGAGCCAGAGACAGGCGAACTGTCAGGTCTATATAGGTTGCATCCATAAATATCCTTTCTTTTTAAAAGATGAAAGAAGCATCACAAAATGCCTCTATTTGATGTTATCGTTGCAAATATACAACTTTTCTTTGAAAGAAAGGCGAGAATTTCAAAAAAATAATGTATCTTTGCAACTGTTAGTGCCAAACTCGGCAATTTATTCACAAATACACATTTATTTATATACATGGCAACAGTTGACGACAAGAAGATCATCTTCTCAATGGTGGGCGTATCTAAGATTATCCCACAAAACCAGAAACAGATTCTGAAGAACATCTACCTATCGTTCTTCTACGGAGCAAAAATCGGCATCATCGGTTTAAACGGTGCCGGTAAATCTACGTTGATGAAAATCATCGCAGGACTTGAGCAACCTACCCAGGGTGAGGTGGTTTGGAGCCCAGGCTACTCTGTGGGCTACTTGCCTCAGGATCCTCCGCTCGACGAGAACAAGACCGTGAAGGAAAACGTGATGGAGGGTGTGCAGAAAATCTATGATGCACTCGCAGAATACGAGGACATCAACAATAAGTTCGGTCTCGAAGAATATTACGGAGACCCAGATAAGATGGACAAGCTGATGCAGCGTCAGGCTGAGGTGCAGGATATCATCGATGCAACCGATGCCTGGAACATCGACTCCAAGCTGGAGCGTGCGATGGCTGCCCTACATTGTCCTCCCGGTGATTGGCCAGTTACCAATCTCTCGGGTGGTGAGCGCCGCCGTGTGGCTCTCTGCCGCCTGCTCCTACAGAAGCCAGACGTACTTCTGCTCGATGAGCCTACCAACCACCTGGATGCTGAGAGCATCGACTGGCTGGAGCAGCACCTGCAGCAGTATGAGGGAACCGTAATCGCCGTAACCCACGACCGCTACTTCCTCGACGACGTGAGCGAGTGGATTCTGGAGTTGGACCGTGGCGAGGGTATTCCATGGAAGGGCAACTACTCTTCATGGCTCGACCAGAAGACCAAGCGAATGATTCAGGAGGAGAAGACTGCCTCTAAGCGCCGCAAGACATTGGAGCGCGAGTTGGAATGGGTTCGCATGGCGCCTAAGGCTCGTCAGGCTAAGGGTAAGGCCCGTCTGAATTCTTACGAGCAGATGCTCAACCAGGAGCAGAAGGAGCGCGAGGAGAAGCTGGAAATCTTCATCCCTAACGGTCCTCGTCTGGGTAACAAGGTTATCGAGGCGCAGCATGTAAAGAAGGCGTTCGGCGAAAAGGTTCTCTTCAACGACCTCAACTTCATGCTTCCTCCTAACGGCATCGTAGGTGTGATTGGTCCTAACGGAGCCGGCAAGACTACCCTCTTCCGCCTCATCATGGGATTGGATCAGGCAGATGGCGGCACATTCGAGGTGGGTGAGACCGTGAAGCTGGCTTATGTTGACCAGCAGCACAAGGACATCGACCCACAGAAGACCGTTTACGAGGTGATTTCCCAGGGCAATGAGACCTTGCGTCTGGGTGGCAGAGATGTGAATGCACGTGCTTACATCAGCCGTTTCAACTTCTCCGGCACCGACCAGAGCAAGCTCTGCAGCGTTCTCTCGGGTGGTGAGCGCAACCGTCTGCAGTTGGCCTTGGCATTGAAGCAGGAGGGTAACGTATTGCTCCTCGATGAGCCTACCAACGATATCGACGTGAACACGCTGCGTGCCTTGGAGGAAGGTTTGGAGGCATTTGCCGGCTGTGCGGTGGTTATCAGCCACGACCGCTGGTTCCTCGATCGTATCTGTACCCACATTCTTGCCTTCGAGGGCAATGGTGAGGTCTTCTTCTTCGAGGGCAGCTATTCTGAGTACGAAATCAACAAGGCGCGCCGCCTGGGCGATACAGAGATTAAGAAGGGTCGCTATCGCAAGTTGATGGAGGAATAAAGATTCGAAAAAGAAAAAGAAGGACTTGGTTTTGAAACAATAAAAAACAAAAGAAAAGGTGTGTCTTTGCTTAAGACACACCTTTTTTGTTTCTATGCAGCCGTTTTCAAAAGCTTTACCAGATGCAACCAGGACGTTCAGGAAACTGCATCGCGACGTATCTGGCTGTACGTCGCGACATAATGATTATTACGTCGGGACGTATCAGATGCTACGTCGGGACGTAATTTCTTCTATGTCGTCAGTTAAATTGCAAAAAAAAACAAATGAAAAAAGCATAAGCATTGAACCGAAAAAAAGGATTTTTGCTCAATGCTCTCTTAGTTTTCACCCCAAAATCCCTCTAAAACACCTATATTTCGCTGTTTTTATGGCAATATATGGCAGATAGAACCGAAGAACAGAGAATTGCCATACCCATAATGCATTCGTAATCAAAGAGATAACCTATCAATATGGCAATATGGCAATTCTTTGACGCAAAAAAATATATATAAAACAGCATGCCCGACACAAAAAAAAGGGAAGCGCCGAAACGACACTTCCCCATGGATTGGATGAATCATATAATCATCTGTCTCGCGACATTTTATTCTGTGTATGCAGTCTTGTAGGCAGAGTCAAAGAACATAGCGCAAGAACCTACGCCAGTCTCATACTCATGCTGCTTCTGACCAGCTCTGTCATACTCCACTACATAGCCGTTACCATTATAGTCGGGATTGCCTTTATCGCCCAATCTATAAGAGAGCACGAAGATATGACCATTCAATGGGTCGGCGAAGATGCCGCATGGGCTCACAGGCATCTCTGAGAGCGTCATCGGCTGTACTTGCGTACTTCCTGCTACGAGCACACTCACGCTAGGAGTGCTGCCAAAAGGTGCATTGAGCACATAGAAATAAGGACGAACCACATTCATACGTGTTGTAGCACCAGGGGTTACACATACAGCATAGTTGCCATCTGCCACCTTCTGTGACTTGCCCTTGTCGAAGAGTACCACACGGAGGGCATTCTCGCCAGTGGTCGCATAGTCAGGAGCAGGTCCATACACAGGGTTGTCGATGACATAGACACGCCCCGAAGCATAATAGATGCTGGTAGGATTGTTCACACCCTCGATATTCTTTGTCTCTACATTGTCGTTGTAAAGATTGATGCAAGAGATGTTTCCACCACCAGCACCATAGTTGCTGTTGGCAACGTAGAGATTGCCATTGCCGAAGACCAAGCCCTCAGGATAGTTGCCCACCTTCCACTTCTTCTGAAGAGCAAAATCTGTGGTGTCCACGGCTGCTACATAGCCACCGTATGTGGTGAAATAAACCTTGCCACCGTCAGCGATGATATGGCGAGGCTCAGCACCCTCGGCTTTGCCCAGCAGGTCTGTAGTCTTGATTTGCTTGATACTCTGCTTGGTTTTCTTGTCGATTACCTCGATGGTGTTGCTCTGATCTACGGCGAGATAAATCTTGTTGCCATATACGATGCCATCATTGGCAGTATTACCGAGCGAACGACCGTTAGCAGCCTTGAATACTTTCTGTGTGGCTGTGCTTGAAGCGTAGTCGATAGCTGTGAGAGAGCTCTCAATTTTGTTATACATGTTACCTGAATTCACGACATAAGCGCCCGTGCTGTACTCCTGGAGATAAGTCTCAGGACCATCGTTGTCGTCGCTACATGATGTCATCACTGCAGTACCCATCAAGAGCACCGCCAAACCTAATAAATACTTTTTCATTTTCTTTTTCTGTTTATATTTGAATCTAATTTGTTACTATCTAGAAGTTATACCCGATGCTTAACATCCAGCTGCGGCGAGGCATCGGATAATGCCCTACGAGTTCATACTGCTCAGACAGCAGGTTCTTCACATCCATCCTGACCTTCACACCTCTCAGGGATTTCCCCAAAAGAGTCAGTCCGTCCAGCTGACGATAGAGCGTCAACCCCATGTCCCAGTAACCATCCACTTCGGTGCCGTCATAGTGCTCGTTGTTGGCCCATCGCTTGCTCATTCCCTGTCCATGGAGCGAGACATTCACCCAGGGATTCTCCCACCCCAAGGCAATACTGCCCGAGTGCAGAGGGATATAGGCTACTTGATTGCCATAATATTTGGACGAGCGGTCGGTATGATTCACCACGTGCTGGTAGCTATACGACCCTTGCAGCGAGAGTTGCTGCCCCGGAGCCATCTGCCAAGTGCCACGCAAAGAAGCATCCACGCCAACTACATCAACCCGTGCCAGGTTCACAGTACGCCAAACGAACATATTATAAGGAACGCCCACAATCTTGTCGGTCACCCGATTGCAGTAGCCGTCCAGCGTTGCTTGAACATTCCATTCCTTGTAACGTAGGGATTCGCCGTTCCCCCCACCTCCTGAAGAAGTTTTTTTCCACGTAAGCCCGACATTCAACTGTCGGGTTTTCTCAGGCTTCAGATCTGAACTTCCATAATGGAAGAAATAATTCTCGTTGAAAGTAGGAACCCGGAAGATGTCCTTGTACGAAGCCCTGAGATAAAGCTCATCGCTGGCAGTACCATTCCCAAGGAGCCGATAAGAAAGCGAAAGCGATGGCGAAAGTCGGCGTGCATCCTTGGCAGCCTGTCCTGCCTTGGTAGGATTGGCACTTCCTTGCTGAGTCTCTATCTTGCGCCCCACGCTATTGAGGTAAACCGAAGCCAGCATTCTGGCAAGAGCTACCCATCTTCCCTTTGCATATCGGACGGAGAGCGACTGCAGAATGCCATGTCGATGAGGTCGCAGGTCAGTGGCGAGAGTGCTGTTGAGCGAGTTCATCATCCAGTCTGCAGAGTAATCCACCGCCCAGCCGTCCCCCGGCATCCACATCAGTGCTGCCGAAGTATAAAATTCCCTCTGCCAGTAGGTAGCATCATTGCGCCGATTTGCCACGAGCGTGTCCTGATAGGCAGAGCTCGCCCAGTTCATCTTGGCTTGCACCTTCAGCATCCATTGGTCATCAAGACTTCTGGCTTGCCATCTTGCCTGAGCAAAGGCGTTGCGGTCGTGCAACTGCTCGGCAGTTACATCGGTATAATATCTCACGATGCCAGGCAACTGCCGGTCGTTGTCATAATAGTAGAGCTTTGCCCACAATTGGTTCCGGCTCATGCCGTCGGCTCGTCTGCCCATCATCCAGTGCATATTCAGTTCGCCATGCCCCGAGTTCATACGACTGTTGGTTCTTCGCTCATGGGTAGTATATTTACCATTGTGCAAAATGAAAGGATAGTCGTTTTCGGCATAGGTGTACTCACCCATCGCCTGGAGGGTGAACCTATCTGACAACCTCTGCACATAGCGCAGATAAGGCGAGACATATCCGAAGGACCCCACCTGCAACTGAGTAGAGAGGTGAGGCTGCTTGTCGATGGGAATCTCGCTCATGGTCTCGATGGCAAGCAAAGCTGCCACCGAGGCTTGCCGGGCCGAGATGAAGATGTCGTCGTTGTCGCCAATGGTGAGTCGCAAAGTCTGCACTTGGTCGAGCGAATAACGGGACACATCAATTTCGCCACCCTGACATTCACTGAGCAGCACACCATCGTAACTCACGCCCGTGTGTCCCGCTCCGAATCCACGCACAGCTACCGTCTTCATTCCTCCAGCTCCACCATAGTCGCGCAGATTGATGCCTGGCATTCGGTGCAAGGCGTCGGCCATATCCGTAACGCCGAGCCTTAACATATCCCCCTTGTCCAAAAGTTGGAGAGGCGATGTGCTCGTAAGTATCCGGTGCTGCCGAGCATTCACTTTTACTTCCTGCAAATGCTCGGTACGAATGGAATCTTGCCCCATACCCACTTGTGCATACAACAGTAGCAAGCCACCGAGACAAAATATCCTCAATGCCTTCATTCATTCTATCTTTTATATTATTATCTGTGTCTCCATCACGAACCCATCCCACGGGGTTGGATAGAATCATCGGAATCTCTTATCCTAAAGACACTCTTTCATCATATTGTTTCCGATGGCAACGGCAGGTCTTCTGACTTGCGTCCTCCCAGCATCTTCTTTTAAGATGCAAAACTCATGGCAAGCGATCTTCCCGAAAAAATGTCAGTGACCATGGTGCTTGCCGCAATAAGACGCTTACAGCAGCGGGACTGTCCGGGCTTCTCACCCGATTCCCTTTTAATCACTACGCACTCATCCTGCCTGAGGCGGCAGAAGGTGGCAGCAAACCAATTGCGGGTGCAAAGTTACTATAAAAAAATGAATAAAAAGATAACTTTATCCGCTTTTTTATTCCAGCAAGGATAAAATTATCTTTTTATTCAGAGTTCAGTTTATTCTTTTACGATTTCCAGGAGTTCTGCTAAATCATCGATGATCCATTCGGCAGAGGCGAGCTGCTCACGGGTTCCGTTGCCATAAGTCACGGCACAGGCCTTGCAGCCGGCATGATGCGCCATATCTACATCGAAGTTCATATCGCCTACCACGAGGGTTTCATCTGCCGTTCCCTTCATCTCCTTCAATGCTTTGAAGACCATATCGGGTGCCGGCTTCGCATGCTCCACATCATCGCCTGCAACAATGGAAGAGAATATATCCTCCAGCTGCATCTGATGCACGTATCCATCCAGCGAGCAATGGTTTCGACTGCTGGCCATACCCAGAACATAGCCCTGACGGTGCAACGCTCTCAGGGTTTCTATTACGTGAGGGAAGGGCTGCACGATCATTGTCTTCTTGTTATCCAGGAAAATCTCGCGATAGGTTGCCGCGCATTCCATTCCCTCCTCATCGCTCATTCCGAAGAGCGAGACGAAAGCCTCATCCAGTCTTAAACCGATGGTCTTGGCACAAGCCTCCTCCGATTTCACCTCCAGTTTTCTTGCACGCATCGTATCCTGCAAGGTCTTCACAATCAAACTCTGCGAATCTCCGATGGTTCCATCAAAATCAAAAATTATATACTTCATTATTCTTACCTTATTTGAAAACGGTCACAAAGGTACAGATTCTAACTGAAACTACAAAGCAAATTGCTCACGAATTGCCTTTATTATGTTATTACGAGCCACTTCTGGTTTCATCGCCTCATCCAATGGAATTTCTTCAGGAGTAACCTGAACAACTCTATCAAATCCAGCATCCAGCATAGCCTTTCTATCGCTAACTCCGCCCGATACTAGCCATATTTTCTGATTGGTAACATGCTCAAGAATTCTTTGCGGCAACTTCCCCATCAAGGTCTGACGGTCGCTATGACCTTCGCCCGTAATCACGAGATCAGCATCCTGAATGAGCACATCAACCTCTATTTTCTCTAAAAGCAGTTCAGCCCCTGGTCGTGCCTCAGCATTGAAATATTGCAGGAATGCATACCCCAGTCCTCCGGCCGCACCAGCCCCAGGAGCCTCACTCCTATCATATCCGAAATGCTTGGCGCTTACCTCGGCAAACTTCCTCGCCCTATCATCCAGCATCTGCACCATCTTTGCATCAGCTCCCTTCTGAGGCGCAAAGACGTGAGCCGCCCCGTTTTCGCCACAGAGCGGATTGGTAACGTCCGAAGCCAGCACAAAACTGCATTCCTGTCGGATTTTCTTCCAGTCGTCGCCCATCGCCTTAAGCATTCCAATGCCGCAATCGGATGTGGCGCTGCCGCCCAAGCCCACGATGAAATGGCGCACGCCCCGGCGATAAGCATTCATAATCATCTCACCCACGCCCCAGGAAGTAGCCTTCATCGGATTGCGCTGTTCAGGCTCAATCAGAGCCAGTCCTGCGGTCTGCGCAATCTCGATAATCGCGGTATCATCCACGATTCCGTATTCCGCCTCAATCCATCTCATCAGCGCATCATGGGCATGAATCCTCACTCGCTCTCCCTTCATCGCCGAAAGAAAAGCATCGAGCATTCCCTCTCCCCCATCACTCATTTCCAGGGTAATGATTTCGGGAGAAGCATCTTCCGCATTCCATTCCTTCACTCCCGAAGCAATCGCCTCATTCACCTCTCTGCTCGAAAGGCAGCCCTTATAAGAGTCGCAAGCAATTATTATCTTCTTATATCCAGCCCCATCCATCAGTCTGAGGCCATCATTTTTCCTATCCATATCCTATTTATATTATATCATTCCAAGAATCATCGCCTATCAAGCGATTCCCCTTTCAGCCCGCAAAATTAGCCATTATTCCTGAAACCACAAACCTTTTTGGGAAAAACTTTCAAAAACAGATGCTTCAGATATGAGCTGATAGAAAAAAGAGGTTAAAACATTTGGCTATTAAAAAGATTCCTCGTATTTTTGCAGTAGATTTTTCAAAGGTTTTCTAAAGGTTAAAGGCTTATGTGCAAATATGAAGAAATAGAAGGTTGGCGACTCTCGAATGGCAAGACGATTCGGGAAATCAACAATGCCGTACACGATGAGGTGGAACGAATCTACCTGGAAGCGTGGGCGAAAGGTATTTCCGTGCCGTATTTTGAGGGGAAAAAAGTTTTTCTAGCTAATCCTGACGGAAGTGATGATGAAGTGACTTTTGATGTAAAGACTAGAAAATATACTGTTATCCAGCAAGTAGCAGCTCCGGGAAGAGGAAAAATGAGCTACTTGCTCCATGCATAATCCTCAAAAAAATTGCAACTATGACACGACGACTAGAATTCACCATTATTGCAGGGCCAAACGGAGCTGGAAAAAGCAAACTTGGCCCATTCTATTCAAGTGTAAAAGCATTTGATGGAGATCAACTTGCCATGAAACTTCGTAAGGAACATCCAGACTGGAAAGATTCGTGGGTAGAAGGAACCGTTATCTCCACACTAATGAAAGAGAAAGACGAAGCTATCCTATTAAAGAAAAATTATGCCTTTGAAACTAATTTCTCCTCAGATTTACCAGTCAATCTTATCAAAGATTTCAAAAATGCAAACTATAAGATTTGTTTGATATATTTCGGTCTATCTCATATTATCGACTCCTCCACTCGTGTTGACCAACGCCATATATTGGGCGGTCATAATGTAAACCAAGACGTGATAGAATATAACTTCACGGAAGGCATCAAACGAGTAAGAGCCTCTCTACCACTTTTTGAAAACATTCTTTTCATTGATGGCACTTCCGATTTTGGCGACATTGTTGCCATTCACATCGAGAAATCAGGCAAGCATCAGATAACAGATCACCCAGCCGAGTGGTTCGACAAATACTTCAAAGAGGCATTCGATGCGCTTGTTGAAGGATAGGAAGAACGGCTTCTTCAGATAATCATTGCCACCCAATTCAAATCCCTCTACCACATCATTCACCGCCGAACGAGCCGTGAGGAAAAGCACAGGGGGACGGACATGTACTTTGGCAGAATCATCGGCCTCTCCCTCACCTATCGTTTCGGCGGCTACAAGGCCAAGCAGCATGAAGAAGTAGATACTTCCAGATTCGGGAAATAAAAACGAGAAAAGCTCGCCAAGACCATCAAAGTCCTGGCGAGCTTTTCTCGTTTCATATACACTATTCAAGTTTCTTTACTTCAAAATATTGACATATCCCTTATTCTGTACCAATTCAGAATTTAAATCGATGCATTTCTGAGGAATCGGGAAGACGGTGGTGTAGCCGGAGGATTCACCCTGAAGAGGCGTACGGAGATCGTAGGCACCGGTGAATTTGCCGAAACGGATGAGATCCTGACGACGCCATCCTTCCCATACCAACTCCAGCAACCGCTCTTCCAGAATGTTATCGAGCGTAGCCTTACGGTAAGGCATTCCCACACGGGCACGAATCCTATTCAACTCCTCATCACCATTCTCTCCGTTTCGGACCTTTGCCTCTGCCTTCATCAATAAAGCATCTGCATAGCGGAAAAGAACTATGTCGTTACTCTGCAACTTGCCGTCCATATAAGAGGTTCTATCCACCTCATACTTCGCCATCCTCGCTCCAGCCGTCTTGACAAACTTACTGTTAGTCAGGTTTTGAGCCACTTCAAAAGGCTGATACTCCAACGGCTTTCCATTATCCATCAGCAGTTCATGACCATCTACCTTTACCACTCCCGCCACAAAGTTCATCTTGCAACGGGCATCTTCACCAGCCTCGCCATAATGATTGGCTTTCATCGTAGAAATCGTGGCACAGGTACCATTCTCACTTCCCCAACCCAAGGCACCGCCATGCGTATAATGGTAAGAGCGGAAGAGATAATGGAACTGGTTGGTATAGATATTCTTATCCATCGGAATCGTGAAGATATTCTCCTTCGATGTCTCATTATGCGTAGAGAAATTGAATGAATCATCCGACTCCAGGACATAGCCTTCTTCTGACAGTTTATCACAATAATAAATGCAGGTTTCCCAGGCATTCAACTTTCTGAAGTCCACCTTATCGCCATTACGCAAAGAGGCATCAGAAGCCGGCACAGAGAAATGAATGTCACTTCCCTTCGGACGGCTCGCATAACCCTGGGTCCAGTCATCATACATATAGATTTCTGCATTCAATGCCAACTTTGCCAACAGAAAGTTGACTACCGGCTGGGTGATGCGACCATAATAATTGCCTTCCTTATTGCTGTGCTGGTCGGGAAGTGAAGGCAATACCTGCTGCAACTCCTGAAAGACAAACTGGAAGATAGAACTGCGATCTGTCTGACCTTGGAACAGGCTGGAATGGAGCTGTTCTGAATTGGAAAGGACCAATGGAACCCGACCGAACATGTCCATAGCATAATAATAGAACATAGCCCGGATGGCTCTTATCTCAGCCCGATATTCCTCCTGCTGTGCGGCAGAAAGCAGGGCCGACTTGTTGCTGATAATATCCAAAGACTTATTAGCCAGCACGATAACCTTATAAAGGTACTTCCACGTATCATAAAGAGACTGGTCATCGGCACTCCACCGATGCTGGTACATGGCATTCCAGAGGCCACCATCATACCAGTCGCCGCCTCGAATCGGAATCATCGCCTCATCTGTGGTCAGCGTATTATAATCGTAAATGCCACGGCAGGTGCCCTGGATGCCCTCACTCTCGTTAGCTCCACCTATATAATTATAGAGAGAAGCCACGGCATTGATATAAATATCAGATGCAGAGCCATAGATGGCATCCTCGTCCAACTGATCCTTAGGATGTTCGTCCAGGCAGGATGTCATAGACAATGCCGCCAGCAGCAGAAATAAAAATCTATATCGTTTCATAACTTTCTGATTTTAGAATTGAATACTTAAACCCAATGAGAAGGTTCTGTAAACAGGATAAGTCCGCTTATCATCAATACCCATCGTACTGTTCACCACGTAGCTGTTAATCATCGGAGTCAAGCCGCTGTAACTGCTGATAGTGGCAAGATTATTGACACTCGCCGAAACTCTGAGCGACTGCACCACGCCCTTTCGGATAGGGATATCATAGCCCAGCGTGAGATTCTCAAAGTTGAGATAATCGCCTTTCTCCAGCCAATAATCAGAAACATTCTGGTCAACGATATTCTTCTCAGGAGCTCCCTTCAGCACATTATAATCCGGGAAACTCGACATATTGGTGTAGGCTAAGCCCGTACCATTGAATATCTTATGTCCGAAGGCTCCGTTCATCTGCAATGAAAGATACCAGTCGCGATAACGGAAACTGATATTGGAACCCAACGTTACTTTAGGAGTAGCCTGACCGGCAATATATCTGTCACCGCCATCACTCAAATCTACGGTTCCGTTCTTGTCCAAATCTTCGATATCATAGCGGTAATACCCATTTCCATCTTCTATAATTCCCTTGCAATGAGGAAGATAGAATACCCCCAAAGGCTGACCAACTATCTGATAGACCACATTGTTGTAACCACCATGCTGACCGGCACCCGACAAGGCACCCATCGCAGTAATATCGACTGCCGACATCTGCATTCCGTCATATTCACCACTCAGCGAGAGGAGTTTGTTCTTCTGCCAGGAGAGATTCATATTGATATTCAGTTCCATGTCCTTCTTCTGGATAGGAGTGAAGGAAATGCCGACCTCCAAACCCTGGTTGCTCATAGAACCCAGGTTTGCCAACAATTTATCATAGGCAAAAGGCGGAACCGGCACATCATAGGCATAGAGCATGTCGGTGGTCTTGGAATAGTAATATTCTGCCGTCAGAACCAGCCGGTTGTTCCACAATCCCAAATCAGCTCCGATATTCCAGGTAGCGCGGGTTTCCCACTTCAGATCAGGATTGTTATTGCTAATCATTCCCATCGTAACCGTAGGAGAACTGTTCACCGAAACAATACCATTCTGCCGTACCGTATTCAAAGTGGTATAAGAAGATATTCCTCCAAGATTACCTGAGCGTCCATAGCCCGTACGCAGTTTCAGCATGGTAATTTTCTGGAGAGAACGGAGCCATTTCTCCTGCTTCATATCCCAGGAAAGAGAGACGGATGGGAAGAAACCCCAGGTATGGTCATTGCCCACCATCGAAGAACCATCGCCACGCATGGAAACCGAAAGACTATACTTATTATATAAGGTGTAGTCGACATTGCCCATCACAGAAGCCAGAGTCGGATCTTCGTAATTACTGTCTGTCCCACCGAAAGGCCGTGATGCAGCAGCACCTATGTTATGGTAATACATGTCGTTGTTGGTGATTCCCTTCGCAGAAGTCCAGAATCCCGTTCGGATATCCTTCTGATATTCTGCACCCACCATTGCCTTCAGATTGTGGATTCCCCACGCATGCTGATAGTTAAACGATACATTGGCAAGCCAGTTCTCGCTCTTGAACTCCCCACGATAAAGATTGCCCTGCGCCCAAACCCAGGTAGGACAGAACTGGTTGTTCTCGTTGGAAGCATAACTGTATGCTCCGAAGCCAGAAACACTCAGAGAATTTGTCATATCATAGTTCAACTTCAGATGAGCATTGAAGTTCATGTTCTTCGTATCATTACGCTCCTTGAGCAAGGCACCGGGAGGATTCACCTGAGATGCAGCCCCATTCTTCACCCAACTGCCGTTCAGCTTATCATAAGGATAAGTAGGATTCATGGCATCGGCAGAATAGAAAAGCATCTGACTGTCGAAGATATCATTGTTCTTGAAAGACGAACCGAACACGCCGAAATCTCCCGTCAGTTTATCGCCAAACGCCTTCTGGGTGACATCAATCTTAGCCACCAGATTACGATAGCCCTTGCTCCGAATAATCGTGTTATGGTCAATATAGCCAAAAGAAGCGCGGTAATTGCTCTGCGGAGTGCCACCGCTGAAGGCCAGATAATGGTTCTGGATATTTCCGGTTCGGGTAATCGCCTTGCGGAAATTGGTATCATATCCCTTATTGTTATACTCCAGCCCATACTTCTGTGCAGCAGCTATGTATTCGGCGGCATTGAGCATCTCCATACTTTTGTACATCGCCTCTATACCATAGTTTCCCTCGTAAGAAATCTGAAATCCCTTACCCGTACCCTTCTTGGTGTTTACCTGGATAACACCCGAAGCACCACGGGAACCATAGAGTGCCGTTTCGCTGGCATTCTTCAGTACTGTAAAGCTCTCGATATCGGCGGGATAGATTGTAGCAAGCGTCGCCACATCAGAAGTAACACCATCAATAATCACCAGAGGATCATTGCCGCCCATGATAGAAGTTGTACCGCGAACCCGGACGGAGTTCAACATAGCGATACGGTCAAGACCATTGGTAGTGACGTTAACACCTGCCGTCTGTCCGATCAAGGCATCCAGGGCATTATTGAGCACACCCTTCTTCAGAAGTTCAGGCTCCACTACACTCACCGAACCTGATAAGCGCAAGGAGTCTAGGCCTTCGATGTTCACAGACTGAGCACAGAGGGTTTGGGGTGCAAGAATCATCGCACCCATCGCATAAAATATGTTTTTTAAGTTCTGTTCCATAACTATTTCATCGTTTAGTCAAGGTTCAAATCGATTTTCGATTGCAAATATAATAAAAAAGAGTGATTCAAAGTCCATTTCCTTGAAAAAACTTCAAAAAACCGCAGGCTTAAGAGTTAAGACAGAAGAAAAGATCGCCAAGACGTTCAAAATCTTAGCGAGCTTTCTCTTTTAATATTTGCCGGGAACCACACGCATGGTATTGGTCTGGGAATCCCAACCCTCGAAACTCTGGCGAGGCAGACTGATGGTTTGTCTTAAATGTTATAATCTTTGTTCTTGTGATTGTTTTCAATCTCGGTGACAAAGTTACATTTTTATTTTTGAAACCGCCTCCCATTTTGGCAGCAAAGTTTAAATCAATTATACTTTGCTGCCAATATTGTCATCAATCCGACACTGGCACGCAAGTTGCTCAACATAAGAGTGAAAGCTGAAGCTAAAGACGAAGGAGTTCGAAAGAACAACGGAGTTTCGAGGCGAAGGCAATCAAAAGAACAGATAAATAAATAACAAGCAGAAATCCCGACGGAGCCGTAAGGAACCGAGAGGACGAGTAAAATAAAATTTGGAGGTTTTAATTATGTTGTTAGCACGTAGAAATAATGATTCAGATTGGTTGAGTAACTTCTTTGATGATACTTTATTCAATACCGAAGTAATGTCACGTATGCTACTGCTCCTGCCATTAACATCAAGGAGACAGATAAGAATTATACCATGGAGGTTGCTGCTCCTGGCTTGAAGAAAGAGTGGGTTCGTGTAAACATCGATAACGATGGTAATCTGAACATCGCCATTGAGAACAAGATGGAACACAAGGATGAAGACAAGCACGAGCACTATCTGCGCCGCGAATTCTCTTACAGCAACTACCAGCAGTGTTATACGCTGCCTGAGGATGCTGATCGTGAGAAGATTTCAGCAAAGGTAGCTGATGGTATACTCGAGGTCGAGATTCCAAAGCTTACTCCTAAGGAGGAGGCTAAGACTACAAAGAACATCGAAGTCAAATAATCATCTCCCATAAATGATGGAGGCAGATTCCAAAGCAATTTGGAACCTGCCTTTTTTTGTGTCCTTACCTGAACCATCGCATTTTTCATCTACCTTATTATCATGATTTTCATGGAGCAGCCAAAAGTTTTTTACCATAAATCTTTTTTCTTCCATAATTAATATGTAATTTTGCAGGCAGAAAAGCAGATATGAAAGCTTCTGCTTATAGAATTCAGAACATTTATATAAGAAACAGATGAAGAAAACAATTCCAGTAATAGGCATGGCTTGCAGCGTATGCTCTGCCAATGTAGAAAAGAAGCTGCAGTCGCTAGAAGGCATCAACTCCGCCTCGGTTTCTCTGGCGAGCCGAACTGCCCTGGTAGATTATAACCCCGATATCATCTCTCTGGAAGATATGAAACGGGAAATCAGCAATGCCGGCTACGACCTCGTTATCGAAAACGACAGAAGCGTGGAGGAAATCAACCGCCGTGAGTTCACCCTCCTGCGCCGCCGAACCCTCGTTTCCTGGCTCTTCGCCATTCTGACCATGTGTTTCTCCATGGGCTGGATTTCCCTGGGCATGGAGCAGAATATGATTTCAGATGGCGTTGCCTCGGCTCATCACTCGAGTTCCTTCGCCAACCAGATTTGTCTGCTCCTGGCACTCGCAAACCTGCTCTACTGCGGCAAACAGTTTTATGTTTCCGCCTGGAAGCAGCTTTTGCATCATACAGCAAACATGGATTCGCTCGTAGCACTCAGCACCCTCATCGCCTTCCTCTTCAGCACCTTCAACACCTTCTTCGGAGAAATGGTATGGGGAGCGAGAGGCATAGAATGGCACACTTATTTTGATGCTTCCGTGATGATAATCACCTTCGTGCTGACCGGCAGATGCCTGGAAGAAAAGGCAAAGGACAGTACGGCGAGCAGCATTCGACAACTGATGGGAATGCAGCCGAAAACTGCCCGACTGGTGACTTACGAGAAGATAGAAGGCACTAACGACTACAAGATGGAGGAAGTTCCGATTTCCACCATTCAGATAGGCGACATGATAGAAGTTAGAGCCGGAGAGAAAATTCCGGTGGATGGCGTGGTTACCCAGGCAGAGAGTTTCATGACTCCCAATGCAGCCTATATAGATGAAGCGATGATAAGCGGCGAACCGACTCCGGCGATGAAAAAGGCAGGCGACAACGTGCTGGCGGGCACCATTCCGAGTCAGGGAAAGCTCCGCATGAGAGCCAAGCAGATTGGCGAGAACACCGCCCTGGCACACATCATCCGCATGGTTCAGGAGGCGCAGGGGAGCAAGGCTCCCGTGCAAAAGCTGGCGGACAAAATCGCCGGCATATTCGTCCCCGCGATCATCGGCATCGCCCTGCTTTCTTTCGTCCTGTGGCTGGTTTTCGATCCATCGGGAGGCCTGACGCACGGAATCCTGGCAGCTGTGACCGTACTGGTTATCGCCTGTCCGTGTGCATTGGGACTGGCTACTCCGACGGCCGTCATGGTCGGCATCGGCAAAGGGACCGAGAAAGGAATTCTGATCAGGGACGCCGTAAGTCTGGAGACGGCCGGAAAGATCGACACGGTAGTGCTGGACAAGACGGGTACACTGACCGAAGGGAAACCCGTCGTGACCGATATCGTCTGGGCGAACGGGGACGACCGGGCGGAAGCCGTCTTTCTCAGCCTGGAAAAATTTTCGGAACATCCGCTGGCCGATGCCGTCGTGCACTATTTTGCAGATGTGCCGACGCTGAACGTCGAACGGTTCGGAAGCCTTACCGGAAAAGGCGTAGAAGGCACGGTCGATGGTGTGCATTACTTCGCAGGCAGCCGCCGGCTGCTTGACGAGCAGGGAATCGTCGTCGGCAAAGAGTTGAATATCGAAGCGCAGCGGTTGTCGGCAGAAGCCAAGAGCATCGTCTGGTTCGCCGATTCGGAGCAAGCCCTGGCTGTCGCGGCGATCGCCGACCGCATCAAGGATAGCTCCGTAGAGGCCGTGCGCGAACTGCAAGCCGCCGGGATCGACGTTTATATGCTGACGGGCGACAGCCGGGCTGCGGCCGGTCATATCGCGGAAAAGGCAGGTATCCGGCATTTCGAGGCCGAAATACTTCCGCAGGACAAGGCCGCGTTCGTCAAGCGTCTGCAAACCCTCGGTCATAAGGTGGCGATGGCGGGCGACGGCATCAACGACAGTGCAGCGCTGGCACAGGCCGACTTGAGTATCGCCATGGGCCGGGGCAGCGACATTGCGATGGACGTGGCGCAGATGACCATCATCTCGTCCGACCTCAAGAAGATTCCGGAGGCGATTCGGCTCTCCAAGCAAACGGTTCGAACAATCCGACAGAACCTCTTCTGGGCCTTTATCTACAACCTCGTAGGCATACCGGTCGCTGCCGGGGCGCTCTACCCTGTCAGCGGCTTTTTGCTGAACCCGATGATCGCCGGGGCAGCCATGGCGTTGAGCAGCGTCAGCGTGGTAGCCAACAGCCTGCGGCTCAAATACCGGCGTTAGGTAGCGCATCTCGATATAACACCCCGGTCGAACAAACCAATTTTGTTTTGCCGGGGATTATATTTTGAGGGCGACGGATAGGATTTTGGCCCGGAAATCTTTACGTGCGAGCCCGCACAATTGCTCTTCCTTTCTCTATCTTTGTAGAAGATAGAATGCGCCCCGGAAAACTGTGAACAAGTTCTCGTTTTCTCTCGGCTTTCCGTATCTTTGACTCCATCCCGCTTCGGCAAAATGCAAATAAAATCTCGGCTTGATCCCAATCTTTGACTTCGTCTTAGATACTCCGCCTCGGCAAAGTACAAATAAATTTGTTTTTGCCCTCGGCTTAATCGTATCTTTGCAGCGAACGAACTGCTCATCGACGGGACATTTCCTGCAACGTGTTCCGTGTCTGTCTTTCCGACGGGGCACGTATTTTGTTCGGAAAAACAAAGAAGAGTTGAACTATGGAATTTTTGATGGAATATCATCTGGCCGGCATCGTAATCGGTGTCGCCACATTTCTCATCATCGGTATTTTTCATCCGCTGGTGACTAAAGGCGAATACTATTTCGGAGTGCGGATCTGGTGGATTTTCCTCCTGATGGGAATCGCGGCGGTCATCGGTTCCGTACTGGTCGAAAACATCGTCTGGTCCACCCTGTTGGCAGTCTGGGGCGCCTCTTCGTTCTGGAGTATCGGCGAATTGTTCGAACAGCGCAAGCGGGTCGAAAAAGGGTGGTTTCCCAAGCGGCCTGAAAAAAAGGAGCGGTAGTCCGTCGCTCCTTGTCGGAAGGTTTCCTCCGCAGCCGTTACTGCCGAAGCTAATGGATGCTTTCGTGCGGGAGGGTTTGCGGATGTTCCTTTTTCTTGGCCTGAAGAATGACGATGATGACCGCCGTGATAATCAGTATCAGGCCCGAGGCACTGTCGAGGCCGAACTTCTCCCCGAAATGCAGCACCCCGACGAGTACTGCCGTCAGCGGCTCCATCGAACCGAGGATCGATGTCATCGTAGAACCGATCTCCTTGATTGCTAGAACGAGCGTCAGGTTGGATACGACGGTCGGCACCAGGGCCAGTAACAGGAGGTTTTGCCAGAGATGCCACTTGCCGGGCAGCGGAGCACCGGTCGTGGACAGAGCGTACACGAGGAAGAAGCAGGCGCTGAAAAGCAGGACATAAAAAGCCTGGATCATCGGATCGAGCCGGGAAATACGGCTTTTTTTCACACCGACGATATAGATCGTGTAGGTCAGCACGGTCGCTCCCGCGAACCCGACGCCGACGATGGCACGGTCGCTCTGCGGACCGCCGATATCGCCCCACGAAAGCAGCGCCACACCCACCAGTGAGATGAGGATCGCAACCAGCAGCCAGACGGAATTTTTTTCGCGGAAAAACAGCGTCATCACGATCGCCACGCCCAGCGGGTATAGAAAGTTGATCGTCGTGGCCACACTGCTGGGAATGTAGGTGTAAGAACGCAACAGCCCGAGGGCCGTCACGGAATACATCGCACCCAGAAGCAACAGCGTGCCGGTTTGCGGCCACGTAATACGAAGCGGCCGCCGGGTCGCAAGGGCGATCAGCCCCATCATCGCGGCGGCCAGTCCGAAGCGGTAGAACAGGATCGCCGGGGAGGACATACCTCCTTGCAGCAGCGGAATCGAAAACAGCGGGATCAACCCGAACGTAGCCGACGAAACGACGGCATACAGCACACCTCGCAAATTATTCATGACAATCTATGTTTCGGAATGCGCCCATCGACGCCGACGCAAATCTACGGAGTTTTTTGGATAATTCTGCCTCGTATCGTATTTTTGGCGGGAAATGGAGAAATTTTCGAAAATCATCGTTCCGGCGATCATCGGATTGTCGGCGGTCGGCGCCCTTTACGTCTGTTGTACCCACACGCTGTCGCGTCGGAGCCGGGCAGCCCAAATCGACATGCCTTCCACGCCATCTCTCCCGGAGGTACGGCGTGCTCGGCTGATCTTCGCCGGGGACCTGATGCAGCATACGCCCCAGCTCACGGCGGCGCGTACGCCGGAAGGCGATTTCGATTTCAACGCCTCTTTCGACTGGGTGCGGGAGCGCTTCCGTGCGGCCGATGCAGCGATCGTCAATCTCGAAACCACCCTTTCCGAATCCGGACCCTATACGGGTTACCCCTGCTTCCGCTCCCCTGCGGCTTTGGCCGAGGCACTCGACTCCCTGGGCGTGGACATTACCGTACTGGCCAACAATCACTGCTGCGACGGCGGATCGAAAGGCATCCGTACGACGATCCGGGAACTCGACCGGCACGGCATCGAACATACGGGCGTTTTTCTGGACAGCTCGGATTTCCGGGCGAGGCATCCGCTCCGTTTCGAAGCGGGCGGCATACGTTTCGCCCTGCTGAACTACACCTACGGTACGAACGGTCTTCCGGTCCCTTCCGGATTGTCGGTCAATCCCATCGACACGGTGCGGATCGCCGCGGACCTGGCGGCGGTCGAGCACGACGGCGTGGATTGCGTGATCGCCTGCATGCACTGGGGCAACGAATACGAACGTCGACCGAACAAGGTGCAGCGGCAGTTGGCCGGGTTTCTGCGAAGACACGGGGTCGATCTGATTGTCGGCAGCCACCCGCATGTCGTACAGCCTTACGAACAGGACAGTAACGGGATCGTACTCTATTCGCTCGGTAATTTCGTGTCCAACCAGCGGAAGCGTTATTGCGACGGCGGAATCGTGGCGACCGTCGAGGTAACCCGTTCTCCCGACGGTTCGCTGCGCTACTCGCTCGAACTGACGCCGGTGTGGGTCCTGACACCCGGCTACCGGATCACCCCTTCGGAGGTCGGCGACACCCTCTCCATGCCGGCCGATTCACGGCTGCGGTACGAGCGATTCATGACGGATACCCGCCTCCTGTTGGGGTTGTAACCGTTTCCATTTTGGATTTTCCGTTCCCGTTTCGGTGGATAATGCCTTATTATCGCTTTTCATCCGCATATCTCCGGTACGACCTGTCCAACCGAAAAAAGCCCTGGATTGTATAAAAAGCCCGGATCCGCTGAACGGATCGTTCGATAAAAGAACTCCGTTAATAGTTGTCTTTCTTGGGTTCGAAGTATGCCTGCGGGTGCTGGCATGCCGGGCAGATTTTCGGCGCTTCCTCCGCTTCGCAGATAAATCCGCAATTGCGGCACTGCCACCAGATCTTGCCGTCGCGCTTGAAGAAGTTGCCGTCCGTAATGCGGCTCAACAGCTTCAGATAACGGCGCTCATGCTCCGCCTCGACTTTGGAAATCTGCTTGAATGCATTGGCGATTTCGGGGAAGCCCTCCTCTTCGGCTACTTTGGCGAAGTCGGGATAGAGCACGTCCCACTCCTCGTTCTCCCCTTTGGCTGCCGCCAGCAGGTTTTCAGCCGTGGTGCCGATCCGGCCGGCCGGATAACTGGCCGTAATCTCCAGATCCCCGCCTTCGAGGAATTTGAAGAAACGCTTCGCATGCTCTTTTTCCTGATCCGCAGTTTCCGCAAAAACACCTGCGATCTGCTCGTAACCCTCTTTCTTGGCTACGCTTGCGAAAAACGTATAACGAGTCCGTGCCTGGCTCTCGCCGGCAAATGCTTTGAGCAGGTTCTGCTCCGTCCTGGTACCTTTAACACTTTTGCTCATACTGAAAATAATTTATTTGTTTGTGTGGTTGATTTCTCTCTACAAATATACGATAAACGAACGGGAAAAGCCATCGATAACCGTTATTTATTTCTTATGTTCGCATTGGAATTTTTTATATCCGTTGCATTTTGCCGCAGGAATATTTGGACCGCGACGAATTATGTCGTATTTTTAATCAAATATTATACCCAATTCCCATGAAAAAGATCCTGCTCTTGTTTTTATCCTGTTTTTCGTGCACGATTGCGGAGGCCCAAACCACTCCTCCCCTATTTCAAGGTTCGGACGATGTTCAGCTGTTCCGGCAAGCGCTTATGGAACGTGTGACTGAGGTTTACTATAGCGACGGCTATACTCCTGATGACCTTATTCACTACTTCTGGATGAATTTTACCATCGATACGCTGGGACGCTGCATCGATCTGGAAATTCCCGACACCTGTCGCCGCCAAACGATTATCGTGAAAGAACGGACGCTGGAGCTGCTTCGCACGGCGTTGGCCGGAATCGATTCTTTTCAGCCCGCGACGGAAAGGGGCGAAAAAGTTCCTTCCCGACAGACGATGGAATACGATTTCGCCTATATCCCTGAAGTAATTACCCTGGCCTGCTTTAAAAAGAGCGAGCCGAATGATTTTACAGCGCTTCAAAGATATATTGCAAAAAGAGTTGAATATCCCGAAGAGCTTCGGCCATGGGGTGTTTCCGGACGGGTCTCCGTTACCTTTATCGTCGATGCGGACGGTTCTGTCAAGATCGATAAAGTATTGGAATCGCCGCATCCGAAAATGAGTTATCGTGTTAAGAAAATTATTTTATCGACTTCCGGCAAATGGACACCTGCGACCTATTTTGGCGTTCCCATTCAACAGAGGTTTAATATTCCGGTCGATTTCAGGTTAAGATAAAACATTTACATTATGAGAAAAATAATTTCTCTCATTCTTTGCCTGATAAGTTTGCCGGCAGCAGCGCAGATTATTCCGCCGCGATATGCAGGGTCGGACGACCCGGATGTTTTTCGCAAACAATTCGAGAAGAAGGTGACGAAAGTCATGAAGCGGGACGGCTACCGAATCGAAGAACTCTCGCATGAATTGCTTATGAAGTTTACGATAGACACGCTGGGACGCTGCGTCGATGTACAATATCCCGATTCGCTGGGCGGAGTGCGATTCAATCCGACCCAGCGCAGCCGGGAGCTGTTGAATACGGCATTATCGGAATTGAACCCTTTCACCCCGGCATACAAGGACGGTCGAAAAATCCCGTATGTGCGAAAAATGCTGATCAATATGAATTTCCTGCCGGGAGCTTTCGTCAAGCCGACATTCCGGGGTAAAAAGGACGGATTGATGGCTTTCCGCGAATATTTGAACCGAAATCTCGTATATGATACGAAGTTGTACGAAGCGGGTGTGTACGGCACCGTACGTGTCGAGTTCTATATAGAACCTGACGGCACAATCACTTTGGTCGGCGCATCGGAATCACCTCATCCTGCACTGACGGAACACGTGCAGAAACTGATTCTCGACACATCGGGACAATGGACGCCGCTTCTCGAAATGGGGCATCCCTGCCGGTATCTGATCTCTTTTCCCGTAAACTTCGATCCGGGCGAAAGCACCAGTTATGCCACAGGCATTCCGTTGTAGTTTTTCAACAAGAGGGCAACGGTCGCACTGCGATTTGTTCGCGTGCCTTTGCGGAAAAGCCGTATTTCTGCGGAGAACAAATAAATTTGGCGCTCCGCCCGGTTTGCGTTATCTTTGTTCCCAAATAGATTCGGACCCGGACAGATCGCGTTTCGGACAAGTCGAAACAGGTTGGCTTGTAGCGCGACCTGCGTTATTCCGGTGTAACTCCGCAAATAATTCAAAAAGAAAAATATGGCAGACGAAAAAATCATCTTTTCGATGGTCGGCGTAAGCAAGACCTTCACCAACCAGAAAAAAGTTCTCAACAACATCTACCTCTCGTTCTTCTACGGCGCCAAGATCGGTATCATCGGTCTGAACGGCTCGGGTAAATCGACTCTGATGAAGATCATCGCGGGTATCGACAAGAATTTCCAGGGTGAAGTGGTCTTCTCGCCCGGTTATACGGTCGGTTACCTGGAACAGGAACCCAAACTCGACGATGCCAAGACCGTGCGCGAAGTGGTCGAAGAGGGCTGCGCCTCGACCGTAGCCCTGCTGAAGGAGTACGAGGAGATCAACCAGAAACTCTGCGAGCCGATGGACGACGAAGAGATGGCCCGACTTATCGAGCGTCAGGGCGAACTGTACGAACAGATCGACCACGTGAACGGCTGGGAGCTGGACAGCGTGCTGGAGCGCGCGATGGACGCCCTGCGGTGTCCCGATCCCGACCAGTCGGTGAAGGTGCTCTCGGGCGGTGAGAAGGTGCGCTGCATGCTTTCTAAGATG
>ERZ780212.463-NODE-463-length-41422-cov-3.076196_pt1 | contig 41422 bp, 36 predicted proteins | sample MGYA00511364_ERZ780212 | MGnify/ENA primary metagenome ERZ780212 (study PRJEB29588, sample SAMEA2147991) | human gut metagenome | biome: human gut; feature: human-associated habitat; material: faeces | place: Denmark | collected 2008/2010 ... | reverse complement strand
TAGAGCACAACCTTGCCAAGGTTGGGGTCGCGAGTTCGAGTCTCGTTTTCCGCTCGTCAGAGGAAGTCTATTGAAAAGATAGTCTTCCTTTTTTTGTATCCAGACCGCTCTGTATTTACAGGGTTCTTCTTATGTTCCTTCTTTCCCCACTCAGCTTATTTTTCATTTGTGGAATTATTATTATCAGTTGTCATGTGCAAGGTGGCACATAGCAGTCTACGCTCTCGTTTATCTATATGGACGTTTGTTTAAATCACAGTAATTTCATGTGTTCTGTCATTTTTGATAAGGTAGAAGAACAAAACTGCAGGTTTATGTATGGCAGTCCATTGTGAAACCGATCGCAGGAGCCTACCTTTGGATACTAATAGTGGTAGGTGTAGAATGCAACGTGATAAAACATAATGAATAGTATGATGTTATCAGGGCTGAACGGATAGGTGGTTGATTCCTGTGTGTTATGAATAAGATATTATTGTTTAAAATCGAAGTATATGTATAGAAAGTTTGTAAGTTTAACGTGAGTTCGATATAAGAGCTTAAATTAGTTGTTTGAGAATTAGGAACATAGCGATAAAAGCATTAAATTTATAGTGTCCAAGTATAACATTTAAGCGATTACCACTATGTTCTCAGAGGCTAAAGTTACGGAGATTTATTGTATGGCGGATGATTTTTGTAAGGAATTTGCTAAGGTGCAGGAAAAATATATGGTTGAAGACAGGAAACATAAGCATCGGAATAAGCCGAACCGGATGAGTGATGCGGAAATCATGGCATCCTGATTTTGTTCCATTCTGGTGGTTTCAGATGCTTCAAGCATTATTATCAGGAATATGTCTGCAAGCATCTGATACACCTTTTTCCCAGACGCGTGTCCTATAACCGTTTTGTGGAACTGGAAAAGGAAGTGCTGTTGCAACTAACCGTTTTCATTAAAGAGGTCTTGCTGGGTACTTGCACCGGAATCAGTTTCGTGGATTCCACTCCGCTGCGTGTATGCCGTAACCAACGTATATTGATTCACAAGACTTTTAAGGGGCTTGCCGAGCGTGGCAAATGTTCCATGGGATGGTTCTTCGGCTTTAAACTACATCTGATTATCAATGATAAAGGGGAAATCCTCAATTTCATGTTCACACCGGGAAATGTGGATGACCGTGAACCGTTGAAACAGAAAAAGTTTCTGAAGAACATAAAAGGCAGGCTCTGTGCGGACAAAGGGTATATCGGACAAACTCTTTTTGAGAACCATTTCCTTAACGGCATACAACTGATAACCAAAGTGAAGAACAACATGAAGAATTCCCTGATGAGCGTAGCAGACAAAATCCTGTTGAGGAAACGTGCCTTGATAGAAACGGTCAATGACGAATTGAAGAATATTGCCCAGATTGAACACTCCAGACATCGCTCCTTCAATAACTTTATTGCCAACTCGCTTTCTGCCATAGCAGCATACTGCTTCTTTGAAAAGAAGCCCGCAATTGACGTATGTTTCGTCAAAGACAGGCAACTTTCTATGTTTTGAATAATATCGAACTCACGTTATTTACCTCAAAACACGCTGAAAGGACATCTGCTCAAAGGAGAAACTCCACAAACTCCTTCTTATGTGGACACCAAGTACGACGTGGCCATTGTTTCAGCTCAGGCGGGGTCCAACCAGGCGGATGCCGTACGGAGCTATGATGACAACGAACTGAGTGAATGGGCCAATGACGGACAGTTGTCTACCGCATGGATTACCTATACCTTGGCACGTGAGGCTGAAGTGGATGACATCTGCATGAAGCTTAACGGGTGGCGTTCACGCAGCTATCCGTTGAAAGTTTATGCAGGCGACAAGCTCATTTGGAGTGGAAACACGGAGAAGAGCCTTGGATACATTCATTTGGAAATAGCTGAACCTGTCCGTACGAATGAAATTACAGTGCGTCTGAAAGGCAGCACGACGGATAAGGATGTGTTTGGCCAGATTGTTGAAGTGGCGGGTGGTGCAGCCAACGACATGGAGAAGAAAGCCCGAAAGAGCAAGAGCCGTCATAACTTGCGCATCATAGAGATGGAATTTCTTGAATCTGTGAGGTGATGCAAGACAGGCATGACTTATAGAGGAGAGCTGTAATCAAACCTCCGGCAGGCTGAGTGTGAATGCTTGGTCTCCGGAGGTTGGGTTTTACATGGTGGGGTGTCATTTTGTCAAAATGTCAGATGAAGCTTTCCGCCCGGCTGTATTTTATACCTGAAGTCGGGGTGGAATGGGAAAGAGTCTTTTCAGGCAATGTGCAGCATGCAGATGAATGCTCTGTCAGTTGTTTGAGTGCCCTTTTGTTCTTTTCTGTCTTTTTTACGATGAGTAACTCAAACCTTCCTTTTTGGATGCTGGAGAGGAAACTGCAAAAATCAGATTCCCGGACGGTCAAATTCGGACTTCTCCCGCTGTTTTTGCATATTTCATGCCGTGAAACTTTAATTTTGCCGCATCGGTTTTGTATTTCGATGCGGCGAAATGTATGTTTCCCGGCGGGATTTTTCCTGTTTTCGTGCGATGTAGTGCTAAGTTTTCTGAAATAAACTCTTCAATTCAAGCCGAATGTTAATTCTGATTAGCAGTTGAACACTCCGAATCCCCAAGTCTCTCCAAACGTTTGTTTGCATAAATCTTCTTTTTGCTTGATTTTGTTAGCCGAGTCGTCGGTACAGGTTTCTTTTTGATGATTGCCTGTGATGGTTGTTGCGGGGTGTTTGTTGACATGGTATTTTGCGCTTCCGGGTGAAAAAGGCGTCATCTTGTAACCCTTTTTTTCCATTGAATCGTCTTTAAGAAGCATGAAGAGACGAATGCAAGAGAGACATTCGTTGCATAGTATTAATTTTAAAATGATAGAGACATGAAAAAAATGCTGGTTTGGAGCATGCTCTTTCTCGCTTGGGGAGGAGTCGTTTCCTGTTCCGATGATGACAACGCATTGCGTCCGGTTAGTATGGCTGTTGGATTGCCTACTGGAGAGGGAAGTGACGTCGCATTGGATGAATTGACGTCTTTTGACTACTTGGTGTGGAACTCAACTACAGGTGAACTGGTTCCGATAGAGGGAGCGGAACAGGGAGTTGCAAGTCTGGACCCGTCGGCCTTGGCATCCGGGGCTTTTCAATTGAACTTGTCGGCTAAAGACACTTACCAGGTGTATGCCATGGCAGTAAGGGAGACCGCTGCGGACGGTGGCATGACGGCTACCCTCGTTAATCCTACACGGACGGAGCAAATGATAGATCCACGTACTGCAGTATGGAAGACGGATGTGGACGGCGAATTGCAACAGACGGATTTGTTTCATGGGGTGGCAACCTTGTCGGCAGCGAATGCCGGACAGTTGGATTTGGAACGTGCGGTCGGACAGGTGTCGATCGAGTCGCCCGACCGAGAAACCGTTACAATAGATTCTTTGGCGTTGGAAGTTCCCGAGGACAAGTTGAGCCTGGCGATATTGCGGGATGGAACCTTGGTGAAGGGAACGGAGGCAACTCCGCGGAAATGGGTAGTCCCGGAAGTGTTCTATATGCTGCCTATGGAAGAGCCTGCGACCTCCGGTGCCGTATTGCATGTCTATGTGACTACACAGAAGGGGGAGGCAGTGGACTGCAAGGTGTCGTTGGATGAGATTGGCTTCCAGGTAAAGAAGAACCAATGTCTGCATGTGGACCTGTCCGCCATGTCGTGGAACGAGACTGGAGAATTGATGCCGGCTTTTGTACCGGTTGTGGAGTGGGGCGAAGTGATATCCATGGAGTTGGGGGCTGCGGATGTGCCCAGTTTCATTCCGGGTGATGAGCTGTGGCCGGACATGGACGTCTACTACTATTATGGATTGCTGAATGAGGCGCAACAGGCGGCTTACCTGGAGGTGATGAAGGCAGCTGTGGCATTTGATGACGAAGGCAGTGCGCTGGCACGCGTGACCATCCCGGTGCCGATGGAGCTGGAGCGGGCGGAAATCACGGAACTCTCCAATGCCGTGACCTATGACCTGCCTTCACTCTTCCATTTGTCATCGGTCGCAAACTACGGTACTTATAAGACTTGGATTACGTTGCGCTTTGCGTACCCCTACGAAGATTACGTGTTCAAGTATAAAGCTGTTCTGGATGCTTCGAATGCCATCATTGACCGGATGCCGGAGGGACTGGATGAATATGGCAAAGCGAAGTATTGTTATGAAGAGCTGCTGAAATACGTGACTTACGGTCAGTTGGAAGGTTCAGCCGGCAATCTCTACGGTGCTTTCGGACTGCGTAAGATTGTCTGTGAAGGCTATGCCCGCGCTTACCAGTACTTGTGCCAGCGTGTCGGTCTGCAGGCTATTTACATGACCGGAAATGCCTATCCGAACGACAACATACCGGTGAATCATGCCTGGAACATTGTACGCATCGACGGCAAGTATTATTACGCAGACCCGACGTTCGATGACGGCATGACTGCCGGTTCGGATGTGGTGCGTTATGACAACTTCCTGAAGTCGGCTGCTACGTTTGGAGTGCAGCATGACTTGAATCTTACGCCGGAAGGCATTACAATCAGCTCTGAAGATTATCCACTTGATATTACCGAACAATAAAAATGATTCACGTATGAAACGTATTCTATATTATTTATGCATGGCATGCCTGTTGGTTGCATGCCAGGAAAATGAGGAGATGTGGCAAGGCAATGATGGAACGAGTGAAGGTACACGGGTGACCGTCCGTTTTTCACCGATACAGGCATACTATGGGGAGGTGGCCTCGCGAGGGGTTGACGACGTACAGGGGAGCACCATTCAGGAATTGCTTTATCGCCTCCATTATGTCTTGACGGATTATGAGGGGAACATGCTGGAGCACGACACCGTGACTGCGGAGGAACTTCCCGGGTTCACGTCCCTGAATCTCACCCTTCCGCTGGGAACGTATCATTTGTATGTATTGGGAGAGGGACTTAACGAGGGTTTCATCCATGTGAACGAGGAAGTGCAGGCGATAGACTCGGATTCTGCTGTCTGGTTCCGGAACATCCGTTTCCAGCCGGTACGTCGTGAACTGTTCTATGCACAGCACACGTTCGTGGTGGATGGAACGGAGGCGGGAACCTCTTTCAGTGTAGAGCTGCAACGGCAGGTCGGCATGGTCGACCTGAAAGTGAAGTGCAGCGACGAGCATTTCGATTTGCTGGGAGTGACACTGATGATTCCGGACGGTTATGCTGGCAATACGCTGAGTGTGGATGGCAAGGTGGCTTTCGACTGGTCGCAGACCAACGGTACGGGATACTTCTGGACCAAGAATATCGGCTATGGCAATGCGCCTGTCAACTGGGAAGAGGAGGGAAGTACTTATCGCACCCGTTTCTTCATGTTGCCGACGTTGGCGGATTATGAAGGCGAGCAGGCTCCTTGGCTCATGTGCACCTATCTCACCGGCGCCAACGGCAACTTGTTCAACAAGGAGGTTTCCCTGAAGGGGCTGACTATCGCCCCCAACCAGGTGACTTCCATCACACTGGATCTGGATAAGTAGCCGGGCAGTCCGGGCATAAGAAAGAGGGTGTGTCAAAAGCCATTCTTGGAACGTTGCTTTTGACACACCCTTTATCTTTTGGTACGGGAAGACTTAAGCCGGTTGACGGTCCATCTTCAGTCGGTCTGCCATGGCGCGTGCCAGGGCTTCACATGCCTTGCGGGTATCCGGCATCAGCCCCTGCTTCATTTCGACCGGATTGCCTACGACCTCGAAACCTACCTTTTCACTGAATGCAGCCAACCGTTTGACCGAATGGCAAGCCCAGGAGAAGGAGCCGAAATAGCTCAGGTAACGGCCCTTGATGCCTCGCATCTCGATTTCGCTCATGAGCATCTCCATCTGCGGGAAGATGGAGGCATTGTATGTGGGGGCGCACAGGATGATGCCTTTGTAACGGAAGATGTCGGCAAGGATGAACGAGTGGTTCGTGCGTGCCACATCATGGAGCACCACTTTGCGGATGCCTTCGCGCGACAGTTCTTCTGCTACGGCTTCGGCTGCCTGTTGCGTATTGCCATACATGGAACCGTAGGCTATAACTACTCCTTCTTCCGTCGCATAACGGCTCAGGCGGTCATATACGCTGATGACACGGGGCACATTCTCGCCGGTCCACACCGGACCATGGGTTGCACAAATCATGTCGATCTCCAGGCCTTTCAGCTTTTGCAGGGCACGCTGTACCGGGGAACCGTATTTGCCGACGATGTTGGAGTAGTAGCGTTCCATCTCACTCCAGTAGATGGTCGGGTCCATCTGATAGTCGAGCGGTGTGCCGTTGAGTGCGCCGAAGCATCCGAAGGCATCCCCGCTGAAAACGATGTGGTCGGTCAGGTCATAAGAGACCATTGTCTCGGGCCAGTGCACCATGGGAATCATGTGGAAGCGGAGCACATGGTGTCCCAGCTCCAGCGTGTCACCTTCGTCGATGACCTTGGATGAGGGAGCAGTCCCGTAATAGCCTTCCACCATCTCAAGTGCCTTCTTGTTCGTCACGACGGTCAGTTCCGGATAGAACTGGCGGAGCAGGCGGATGGAACCGGAATGGTCGGGCTCCATGTGATTGATGACCAGGTAGTCGATGGGGCGGTCGCCAATGACCTCCTTGATTTTATCGAGGAAGAGGTCGAAATAGTTCACATCGACCGTGTCGATGAGGGCTACTTTCTCGTCAGCAATCAGATAGGAGTTGTAAGTCACTCCATAAGGCAATGGCCACAAGCCTTCGAATAGGGTCTTGATGCGGTCGTTTACGCCGACATAATGTACTTTTCCTTTTAGGGTTATCATTGTTGTTTGTGTTATAGGGTTATTTGTTTTTCTTCATAAAGTCTTCCCTGCCACGTCTGCCGTTGCCGCATCCGCTTCTTGACCCGTTCCGTGAACTCATGGTTCTTGATGCCCCAGTCGGGAGCAATCAGCAGTTCCTTGGGGGACTGGGAGACGAAGCGTTCCAGTATCAGGTCCGGGCGCAACCGCTCGATGTAGTCAATCACCAGCTCGACATACTCGTCTGCCGTATACAGGCGGAAGTCTGACGGAGACTGACTGTATTCATGCGCCATGCGTGTCCCTCTGATGAGTTGCAGCTGGTGCATCTTCAGGGTGGTCAGAGGCAGACGGGAGAGGATGCGTGCCTGTTCCATCAGCTCCTCATGCCCCTCGCCGGGCAGTCCGAGGATGACGTGTGCACCGGTGGCTATACCGGCTTGGGCAGTACGTTCCACGGTTTCGCGGGCCGTCTCGAAGGTATGCCCGCGGTTGATGCGTTTCAGGGTCACGTCGCTGGTGCTCTCGATGCCGTATTCGACAAGGAGGAAGGTCCGTCGGTTGAGCTCGCTCAGGTACTCCAGCAGTGAGTCGGGCATACAGTCGGGGCGGGTCCCGATGACCAGACCGACGACCTGCTCGACGGCGAGGGCCTCTTCATATTTGGCCTTCAGCTCCTCAACGGCAGCATACGTGTTGGTGTAAGCCTGAAAGTAAGCGAGGTATTTCATGTGGGGATATTTGCGGGAGAAGAAGGCTTTCCCCTCTTCCAGCTGGGCGGTGATGGACTTGTCCGTCCGGCAATAGGCAGGATTGAAGGTCTGATTGTTGCAGTAGGTGCACCCTCCGTGTCCGACAGTCCCGTCCCGGTTCGGACAGGAAAAACCGGCATTCAATGAGATTTTCTGTACTTTCTCCTTGAAGCGCCTTCCCAGGAAGACATTCAGGTCATTGTAGAGAAGAGATGATTCCATGTCGTATCATTGTGTTTGTGGTGGGTTGCCTTTGTGCATTCATACTAAAGCCCTTCCCTGTCTGTTGACTGGTCTGTGGGCTGTAGAACAAACTCTTGCTGACATCAGGTCTCATAAAGTGGGTACAAAAATACGAAAAAGAAGTGGAAATAACCGGTGAAAGCTTTACATTTGCGGCATCGGATACTATAATTAACCTATTATATGAAAAAACTAACGATTTTATTGGCTCTCTTTTTGGCTTGTGCGGCACCGTTGGTACGGGCTGCTGACAGGCTGGAGATGCGGGACGTAGTGTCAGGAAAGTATGCAGCGCAACGCATCTACGGTGTGAATCCGCTGCTTGATGGTGAACACTATGCACAAATCAGTCCCGACGGCAAGCGCATTGTGAAGTACTCTTTCAAGGATGGCAAAGAGGTGGGCACGTTGTTCGATGTGGCTACAGCCCGGAATGTCAAGCTGGAAAGCTTTGACGGCTACATCATGTCCCCCGATGAAAGCCGCATCCTGATCCAGACCAAGACGCGTCCCATTTACCGCCGTTCGTTCACGGCGGAATATTATATCTATTCCGTGCGGAACAACACGCTCGAGCCGCTTTCAGAGAACGGTCCGCAGCAGGTCCCCCTGTTCTCACCCGACGGAAACAACATTGCCTTTGTGCGCGACAACAACCTCTTCCTGGTGAAACTCCTGTTCGACAACAGCGAGTCGCAGGTGACAAAGGACGGTAAGTTCAACGAGGTGCTCAACGGCATTCCCGACTGGGTCAATGAAGAGGAGTTTGGCTACAACCGGGCGTTCGACTTCAGTGCCGACAGCAAGATGATTGCGTTCATCCGCTTTGATGAGACGAAGGTCCCCCTGTTCTCGTTCCCCCTCTACCAGGGGATGGCTCCCGCCTATGAGCAGTATGCCGAGTATCCGGGAGAGTATTCCTACAAATATCCGGTGGCAGGTGCACGGAACTCCGAGGTGACCGTGCAGACGTATGACATCAAGAGCCACGTCATCCGTCAGATGGAACTTCCGCTGGACAAAGACGGCTATGTGCCCCGCATCAAGTTCACCGACGACCCCGACGGCTTGATTATCACGACCCTCAACCGCAATCAGAACCGTTTTGAAATCTACATGGCAAACCCGCGTTCGCGTGTCTGCCGCCTCCTGTTGCGCGACGAGGCTCCCCAGTACATCAAGGAATCGGCGTACGCGGACCTGCATTTCTACGATGATTCGTTTGTGATGATGAGCGAGCGCGACGGTTTCAACCACCTGTATCTCTATTCGCTGAACGGGAACCTGTTGCGTCAGGTGACCAAAGGCGAGTTCGAGGTGACATCCTTCATCGGCTGGGACCGCAAGAACAACGTGTTCTACTATGAGAGCAATGAAGAGAGTCCGCTTTGCACGGCTGTCTATAAGGTGGATGCCAAGGGCCGCAAGACGAAGCTGAGCCAGCAGCGTGGAACGAACAACTCCATCTTCAGTGCCGACCTGCGTTACTTCATGAATACGTACACGAACCTGGATACCCCGCCGCTCATCACGCTGCATGACAACAAGGGCAAGCTGCTGACGACGCTCGTTGACAATCAGGCACTGAAGGACCGTCTGGCAGCCTTGAATCTCGGGAAGCGCGAGCTGTTCACCTTCCGGACGTCCGACGGCACGACCCTGAACGGCTGGATGGTGAAACCCGCCGACTTTGATGCTTCCAGGAAGTATCCGGTGGTCATGTACCAGTACAGCGGACCCGGTTCGCAGATGGTGACTGACAGCTGGAGCAACGGAAGCCGTGGCAACGGATGCCTGTGGGAACAGTACATGGCAGAGCAGGGCTTCATCTGTGTCTGTGTCGACGGACGTGGAACCGGCGGACGCGGGGCTGCCTTTGAGAAGTGTACCTACATGAAGCTGGGTGTCCAGGAGGCGCACGACCAGGTGGAGGCTGCCAAGTACCTGGCATCGCTGCCTTACGTGAAAAAGGAGGCTATCGGCATCTGGGGATGGAGCTACGGAGGCTATAACACACTGATGTCGCTGAGCGAAGGCACGCCGGTGTTTGCCGTCGGTGTGGCAGTGGCACCTCCCACCTGCTGGCGTTACTACGATTCCGTCTATACCGAGCGCTTCATGCGTACGCCGAAGGAGAATGCGGAAGGCTACCGGCTGTCTTCGGCCCTGGAGCGTGTAGGCAACCTGCACGGCAAGCTCCTGCTGGTTCACGGACTGGCGGACGACAACGTCCACTTCCGCAATACCGCCGAATACAGCGAGGCGCTGGTGCAGGCGAATATCCAGTTTGACATGCACGTCTACACCAACCGCAATCACAGCATCAACGGTGGTAATACCAGTCTGCATGTCTATTCGCTCATTGCCGACTATTTCATTGAGAACCTGAAGTAAAATCCGGCTTCAGTTCCGTTATGCTTACTCCACGGACGGGGATGGACAGTGTGCCTCCTCGTCCGTGGATGTTTTTTAGGACGGACGCATCCCGGGTCCTCCCCGGGCTACCCGTGGGCGAACGCGCATCCATGCCCGGGACAGACGTCATGCCAGTGCGGGATAGATGGGATACAAGCCGGGCTTATACGGACCAAAGTATAATACTTAGGCACCCTAAGTATAATACTTAGCCTACCTAAGTATAATACTTTGGTCTGTCAAGGTACGGCTTTGACGAGGTCTCTCCAAGGCTTGGACAACGCTTATCCTCCGGGAGCAGGTGCGTCAGGTGCTTCCGGTCCGTCAATGATGGTATGGAACAGGGGGTGTGAGGTGGTGGTTATTCGGATTTAACGGCATTCAAATGGTGTTCGATATGCGTTTGAATGGCATCCTTCTCGTCCGGGTGGAACCAGCAGATTTCCGGGTCACGCTTGAACCAGGTCATCTGTTTCCGGGAATAGATGCGGGAGTTCTGCTTGATTTTCTCGATGGCGAACGGCAGGTCCCATGTCCCGTCGAAGACGTTGAACAGCTCTTTATATCCCACGGTGTTGAGGGAGTTCAGCTGTCTGTAGGGATAGACCCGGCGGGCTTCCTCCACCAGTCCGTCGGCTATCATCTGGTCGACCCTGCGGTTGATGCGGTCATACAGCTCCTCGCGTTCGCGCCGCAATCCGATTTTTATCATGCGGAAGGGGCGTTGCTTGATGCCTTGCGTCCGGTAGGAGGTGTAGGTGCGTCCGGTCATGTAACAGATTTCCAGCGCATGGATGACCCGCTTGGGGTTCTTCAGGTCCACGATGGCATAATATTCCGGGTCGAGCAGTTTCAGTTCGCCGCAGAGTCCCTCCAGACCGACCTCGGCGTAGTGCTCCATGACCTGGGCGCGTGTCTCCGCATCCACCGTCGGTATGTCATCGATTCCCTTGCATACGGCATCTACGTACATCATGGAGCCTCCGGTCATGAGCAACACGTCGTGCTGTTGGAACAGCTCCGCCATGAGTTGCATCGCGTCGGCTTCATACTGGGCGGCACTGTAGTAATCCGTCAGTTGCAGCGTCCCGATGAAATAATGCCTTACCCTCGCCAGCTGTTCGGGCGTAGGGGCTGCCGTACCAATCTTCAGGTCGGCATAGAGCTGTCTGGAGTCGCACGACAGGATGGGGGAGTGGTAGCGTTCAGCGATGGAGAGGCTGAGTTCGGTTTTGCCTACGCCGGTGGGGCCGATGAGGACGATGAGGTGTTTCATGAAGTCTGTGTCTGATAAAAAGGGTGTTGTCGTCAGGGTGATTGCAAGAGAGGCACAAAGACACAGGGAGAATGGCTTTCCGGGAAAGGCTCTCTGTGCTTTTGTGCCTCTAGGGTTGGACCGGGGTTGCACGCTCTCTCACGGTGTCGGCGTGAGGGCAGCCGTCGGCATCAGTAGCGGTCGTAGTCGTTGCTGTTTCCGCCGTCCATCTCGAACCCGTCGGGGTCGAATTCTTCCGGGTCGAACGACTGGTCGCCGTAGAAGTTCTCGTCGAGGTCCAGTGAGTTGGAGGCATTGTTCTTTGCCATTTCATCAAAGTCGACCGACTGCTTGGGGGCGGTGCCATGCTTGCGCGAGCACACCGGCTTGTCCAGGCTCTTGCCCGGAAGGACCTCGCTCAGTTCGATGAAGAAGACACGGTCCGTCAGCGGGTCGAACACGTAGAGCAGGCGTTGCTTCTCTTCCTCCACCAAGTCGCTCAGGCGGGTGTCTTTCATGATCCAGGCATCCTCGTCAGAGCTGGTTCCCATATCTTCGAGAGTCACCTCTTTTTCCTTCTCCCAGTCTTCATCGCAAATGAAGAAGGAGGTCATCTGGTCGTCTTTGTAGCCACACGATGCCAGGATGGCTTTGTGGAAGTCAAGGAACGTGGCATCGGAGTCTATCTTGATTTCTCTGACGAAATCATCCACCTCGTCGGAGACAATGGTAAATCTGTAAATCATGATGAATAGTTTTTAGGTGCCTGCCCGGGATAACCCGAGTGGCTGAGTTGGGCTTATCTGATTATACCTCGTTGTGATTCTTTGATGAACGAGATGATGTATTCAATCTCTTTGCTCATCGGCACTTCTGTCTCCACTTTTGCCAAAGCGTCGGTTACATTCAGTCCGCTCTGGTAGATGATGCGGTAGGCATTGTGTATGTTCTCAATCAGTTCGTTGGAGAAGCCGCGGCGGCGGAGTCCGACGATGTTGATACCGGCATACGTGATGGGTTCGCGTCCGGCAATGATGAACGGGGGAATGTCCTTGCTGAAGCGGGAACCACCCTGCACCATGGTGTAGCCACCTACACGGCAGAACTGGTGCATCAGGACGGCGGCACTGATGATGGCGTTGTCGTCGATGATGATTTCTCCCGCCATCTTGGTGGAGTTGCCGATGATGCAGCCGTTGCCCACATGGGCGTCGTGTGCCACGTGTACACCTTCCATCAGGAGGTTGTTGCTACCGACGATGGTACGTCCTTTGGCTGCCGTTCCGCGGTTGATGGTCACATTCTCACGGATGGTGTTGTTGTCGCCGATTTCGGCTGTGGTCTCTTCGCCACGGAACTTCAGGTCTTGAGGAATGGCGCCGATCACGGCTCCCGGGAAGATGCGGTTCCCGTTGCCGATGCGTGCACCATAGAGAATGTTGGCATTGGACATGATGACGTTGTTGTCGCCGATCACCACGTTCTTGTCGATGAAAACGAATGGACCGATTTCCACATTCTCACCAATCTTTGCTTCAGGATGAATGTATGCTAATGGACTTATCATAAAATGTATACTGATAAATATGAGGAATCAGGCACGTTGGGGTGCCTGTGTGTTACTTGTTCTTTACGATTTGTGCCATAAATTCAGCCTCGCAGACCACCTTCTCTCCGACGAAAGCATAACCTTTCATGGTTGAGATGCCACGGCGGATGGGGGCGAGCAGTTCTACCCGGAACAGCAGGGTGTCACCGGGAACGACCTTCTGGCGGAATTTCACGTTGTCGATTTTCAGGAAGTAAGTCGAATAGCGTTCCGGCTCATCCACAGAGTTCAGTACCAGCAGACCGCCGACCTGTGCCATCGCCTCGATTTGGAGTACTCCCGGCATGACCGGTTCCTGGGGGAAGTGACCGACGAAGAAAGGCTCGTTGGCTGTGATGTTCTTCACACCGACGATGTAGTTGGCGCCGATGGCAATCACCTTATCGACCAGTTGGAATGGGTAGCGGTGGGGAAGAAGTTCGCGGATGCGGTTCACATCCATGATGGGGGTCTCGTTGCAGTTGTAGACCGGAGCCTGGATGTCGTGCTGTTTGATTTCCTTGCGGAGCAGACGGGCGAATTTGTTGTTGACGGTGTGTCCGGGACGGGTTGCGATGATGCGTCCCTTGATGGGTTTGCCGATGAGTGCGAGGTCTCCGATGATGTCGAGCAGCTTGTGGCGTGCCGGTTCATTCGGCCATACGAGCGGTTTGTTGTTCAGGTAGCCCACCTTGGTGGCGTCGTGGTGTTCCACCTTCATGATATCGGCGAGCTTGTCAAACTGTTCTTGAGGCATTTGCCGTTCGTAGATGACAATGGCATTGTCGAGGTCGCCTCCCTTGATAAGTCCTGCAGCAAGCAGCGGCTGTATTTCGCGGACGAACACGAAGGTACGGCTGGAAGCAATCTCCTTGGGGAAGTCGCTCATGTTGTCCAGTGTGGCAAACTGGTTCGACAGGATTTGCGAGTCGTAGGAAATCAGGACGTTCACGCTGAAGTTCTCATCCGGCAGGACGATGATGGACGACCCGGTGGCCTCATCCTTGTACTCGATTTTGGATTTGATGATATAGTAATCCTTTACGGCATTCTGCTCTTCGATACCGACACGTTCAATGTTTTCCACATAGGTCTTGGCACTACCGTCGAGGATGGGGAATTCGGGTCCGTTAACCTGGATGAGGCAGTTGTCTATGCCGGCAGCATAAAGGGCCGCCAATCCATGTTCAACGGTGCTGACCTTTACTCCGTTTTTGGAGAGTACGGTGCCTCGTGTCGTTTCAGTCACATTTTCTGCGACAGCATCGATGATGGGTTGTCCCTCCACATCGATGCGTTGGATTTTATAGCCATGATTGTCCGGCGCAGGATTGAATGTCACTGTCAGGTTCAGACCGGTGTGCAGTCCTTTTCCGCAGAGGGAGAAGCTGCCTTTAAGTGTTTTCTGTTTCAACATGGGTCTATGCTTATTTGTTTAATTGTTTCTTCAGTTCTTCAATTTCCTTCTCCATTCGGTTCAGTGTCTGATACATGTCGGGGAGTTTTTTATAGATGACCGAACTCTTGAAGAATTGCTTGGCATCGATGGCGGGGCTACCCATGATGGTGAGGTTGTCACCTTTCACGGTGCCGGGAATGCCCGACTGTGCACCGATATTCACGTGGTTGCCCACGCGGATGTGTCCTGCCAGTCCGACTTGCCCGCCGAACATGCACCATTCGCCCACCTTGGTAGAGCCTGCGATACCGACTTGGGATGCCATCACGGTGTGGCTTCCCACTTCCACATTGTGGGCTATCTGGATCAGGTTGTCCAGCTTGACTCCCTTGTGTACGATGGTTGCTCCCATGGTGGCACGGTCCACGCACGTATTGGCGCCGATTTCCACATCATCCTCCAGCATGGCGATACCGATTTGAGGAATCTTCTCGTAGCCTTCAGGCGAGGGTGCAAAACCAAATCCGTCGGCGCCTACCACACTTCCGGCATGAAGGATGCACCGTTTGCCGACGCGGCAGTCATGGTATACGGTGACATTCGGATAAAGTATGCTGTTTTCGCCGATGACAGCGTTCTCACATACGGTCGCATGTGGATGGAGAGCTACCCCGTCGCCGATGACGGCATTGGCGCCGACATAGGCAAAGGCATCGATATAGACGTCCTTCCCGATTTTTGCTGTCGGGTCGATGCAGGCCAACGGGTGGATGCCAGTCTTCTTCGGTTTACTCATCTCATACAAAGTGAGCAGTTTGGCGACACTCTCGTAGGCATTGTCTACTTTTATGAGTGTAGCGTTGACGGGTCTTTCGGGTTCAAAGTCTTTGTTGACCAGGACGATGGTCGACTTGGTTTCATAAATGTAGTGGGTGTATTTGGGGTTGGAGAGGAAAGAGATGGCTCCGGGCACCCCTTCTTCAATCTTGGCGAAGGTGTGAACTGTGGCATTTTCGTCTCCGACGATGACTCCGTGAATAAATTCTGCAATTTGCTTTGCTGAGAATTCCATAAGCTAGTCTTTTATATCTTTATTGTTGTTTCTTATGTGTTCAAATGAAAAGGATTGTGTAGACAATCAGCTCTTCATTAGCTTGCAAATTACGCAATTTTTTTTCGTATTACCGTCGTTTCGGCAGACTTTTGTACGGTTTTTTAGCCGTAAACGGGCAGCAGATGCTATTAAAAAGATAATTTCTGAGAGCCGTAACAGCCTCCAATCCTAAAGTCTAAAGACTGATTTGGGATAAAGGTATGAGCATGGGACATGTCCGGCATGTAGAAAAGAGGACGGGGAATGAAGTAGACTTTTGCTTGTCAGCTTTTGTCCCTTTCATTCCCCGGAAGCCTTGGGTATGGTTGGATAAGTCCTTTTGAGGAGACTTATAGGATTTGTTTCAGTTGTTCAGCCATCTGCTGTTGTACTTCATGTGCCTTCTCTGCTGCCACCCGGGCAAAGTTCTCTGTCTTGTCGGCATAGATAATGGCTCTGCTGGAGTTGACGATGAGACCGCAGGTAGTGTTCATGCCGTAGCGGCAGACTTCCTCCAAAGAGCCTCCTTGTGCACCGATGCCGGGAACAAGCAGGAAGTGGTTGGGAGCTACACGGCGTATATCCTCGAACATGCGGCCTTGTGTCGCACCGACTACATACATCATGTTTTCATCATTGCCCCATTGTTGGGAAACGCGAAGCACCTTCTCAAAGAGACGTTCCCCGTTGGCATCAGCTGTCAGCTGAAAGTCGTGTGAGCCCTTGTTGGAAGTCAGAGCCAACAGGATGACCCATTTCCCTTTGTAGGCAAGGAAAGGGCTGACACTGTCTTCGCCCATGTAAGGAGCCACAGTGACGGAATCGATATCCAGCTCGTCAAAGAAAGAGCTGGCATACATGGTCGATGTGTTGCCGATGTCGCCCCGCTTGGCATCTGCTATGATGAACTGGTCGGGATACTGCTGCTTGATATATTGGATGGTCTTCTCAAAGGCAATCCATCCTTTTACGCCCAGACATTCATAGAAAGCCAGATTGGGTTTGTAGGCGATGCAATAGGGAGCCGTGGCGTCAATGATCGCTTTGTTGAAAGCGAAGATCGGGTCTTCTTCCTGCAACAGGTGTTCAGGAATCTTCTTGATGTCAGTGTCCAAGCCCACACAGAGGAATGACTGTTTGCGCTTGATGTTCTCAAATAATTCTTGCTTGTTCATTTTGATAAGTGTTTATTCGTTATGGTAGAGATAGCCTTTGAAGTTGCAATTGCCCTTTTCCGGCTTTCCGTCTGTCAGATAGAGCTGGAAGGTTGTCAGGACAAAGACGTTGCCTCGCTGCGTCCTGAAAGAGACCGGCATGGCGCTTTCGTTACGGTTGACACGACGCAGTGTCTCCAGCGGAATGTTGACAGTGTCGTCAGGATGATGCAATGTGACCGTCAGCACTCCGGTCGTACCTTGCTCCTCTGCAGGTTTGCCTTCCGTCGGGGTGCAGAGACGATAGCCGGATGGTACATTGTGTGTGTCGCTTTTCGAGTAGTAGCTCATCAAATCCCGTTTGTCGGAGGCGGACAGGTCCATACCTTCTATCTGAATCATTTTCGGATAGACCTTGTGCTGGACCAGGTCATCCACGCTGCTTTGTCCGAACCAGTCAATGAGGTATTTTAGCTTTGCGTTGACCAGCCCCCGTTCGGAGGAAGGTAAGGTCTGTACCCATTCATCATATTCTTCTTGGTTGAGGGGTAGCTTGTTTGCTCCACTGTGTTGCATGGCGTCCCGGATGTCCTTATGCAGGGTGTACCGGGTGATGCCTGCATAGTTGACCGGCAATACGGACGTCAGCAAAAAGATGACGGAGAAGGATATGGGAATCCAGCTGATGCGTCGGGCGCGAGTCACTATCAACCCGATGCAGACGAGATAGAACCAGGCATTGAGGGTGACGAGATAGAGGCGGTTGAGCGTGATGCCATAATCGTTGAAACGGCGGATGATGCCGATAGTCATCAACAGCAACAGAGGCAGTACCAGTGCCGGCAGCAGGAGGGCAATCAGATGGTCCTTCCGCCGGTTCTCTTTCAGTCGCATCGGGTAAAGGCTGAATTCGATGGCGATGCAGCCAGCCATCAGTGTCACTACAAGCCACGAAACCCATCCGTCAGGCAGTTCCCAGCGGAATAGAATCGTACAGGCATAGACATATAGGACGAGCAGGTAGGCACCGGCTAGCGGAAGAAACAAATAATAGATTGTGCCTTTCAGAAATGCAGTCGGGTAGGGCGTACGGTCGTGTTTTTGTTCCCCTCGCGGAAGCTGTCCTAAAAAGAGGAGTATCGGCAGTAGTTCCAGACCGACAATCAAGATGTATAGATAACTCTTCCGGCTGACCTCCACTCCGAAAAGTTGCTGCAGGGAGAGGGTGAGCAGGCAGAGTCCTGCACTCATGAGGATACCCACGACCAAAGACACGGCAAGTGTGCCGATGGCGTTCTGTGCAAAATTCCAGGAGAGAATATCGTCCTTCTCCCGGAAGAACGGCAGGAAGAAGACGGATATGCCGATAGCCAACACACCGGCAGCATGGGCGATGCCGATGTCAATGGAGTTTGCCTCATGCGCCTTGTAATAGAGGAAGAAAGTATCCGCCACCAATAAGAGCTGCATCGCAACAAACACTCCATAACGGACCGCCGTGCGACGGACCTCCTCTCCCCATAGATGAAGGCTGAGTGAAAGAAGAGTCCCTACGGACAGATAATAGCCCAAGATGAAAACCAGCCGGTCATCTGTCATCCAGGCTTCTGTGGCTACAAGATGGCACAGGTATGCCGTCAGTGCCAAGGCAAAGCATACCGTGATCGGGAAACGCGTGACACAGTTGCGAAAAGCATCTCCCAGGTTGTGCGAAAGGAATGTAAACAGTCTCATGGTGAGGGGTAAGGGTAGATTAAAGACTGGGTTAGAGCTCGCTCTCTTTCAGGCGTTCCGCATTTTCTGCCACAATCAGGTGGTCGATGCAGTCTTGTATGTCGCCATCCATGAAAGCCGCGAGGTTGTAGATGGTATAGTTGATGCGATGGTCGGTAATACGCCCTTGCGGATAGTTGTAGGTACGTATCTTGGCAGAGCGGTCGCCCGTCGATACCATGGTCTTGCGTTTGGACGCGATGTCATCAATGTACTTTTGGTGTTCGCGGTCGTAGATGAATGTGCGCAGACGAGCCAGTGCCCGCTCCTTATTTTTAGGTTGGTCACGCGTTTCCGTACATTCAATCAGGATTTCTTCCACCACACCCGTATTGGGATTTTTCCAGTTATAGCGGAGGCGTACGCCCGACTCCACCTTGTTCACATTCTGTCCGCCGGCACCGCCACTGCGGAAAGTATCCCATTTGATTTCCCCTTCGTTGATTTCCACGTCAAAAGGTTCGGCTTCGGGCAACACTGCCACGGAAGCAGCCGATGTATGTACGCGTCCCTGTGTTTCTGTAGCCGGTACCCGTTGTACACGGTGAACTCCCGACTCATACTTCAGTGTGCCATAGACCTTCTCTCCCGAGATGGAACAGATAATCTCCTTGTAGCCACCGGCAGAACCCTCCGTGAAGCTGGATATCTCCATCTTCCATCCTTTTCGTTCACAATACTTGGCATACATGCGGAAGAGGTCTCCGGCAAAGATTGCTGCTTCGTCGCCTCCTGTGCCACCACGTATTTCCAGGATGGCATTGCGGTCGTCTTGCGGGTCGGCAGGAATCAGCAGAAGTTTGATTTCCTCTTCCAATTGGGGGATGCGGGTTTCGCATGCGGACGCTTCCTCACGCGCCATCTCTTTCATCTCCGGGTCATCCTCAGTGAGCAGGAGCTGCTTGGCTTCGTCCAGGGTGTTCAAACATTGCACATAGTCTTTACGCACTTTCATCAGATCGCCCAGTTCCTTGTATTCCTTTGTAAGCTTCACATAGCGTTTCTGATCCGCGATTACAGACGGGTCTGTGATCAAGGTAGAGACCTCCTCAAAGCGGGATACTAAACCATCTAACTTTTCCAGTAAAGTGTTGTTATCAGTCATAGGCAGGTTGGTGGATTTATGAGTTTACAAGTCGTTAAGTTGATGAGGATTTGTTTGGCCTGTTCCCGGGCCATATCCCCATCAACTTGTTTTTCGGAAAGTCTGTTGGTTAGTATCTGAACTCTCCGAATTCGCTCTTAATGACCAATTCGGTTTGACCGTTTCCTTCTTCGATACGTCCGATGACTTGTGCATCAATGTTGAAGCTCTTGCTGATGGCAATGACTTCTTCAGCGTGTTCCGGAGCAAGATAAACCTCCAGACGATGTCCCATGTTGAAGACCTTATACATTTCAGCCCAGTCTGTACCGCTTTGCTCCTGGATGGTCTTGAACAAAGGAGGTACCGGGAAGAGGTTATCTTTCACGACGCGTACATTTTCCACGAAGTGCAGCACCTTGGTTTGTGCTCCACCTGAGCAGTGTACCATGCCATGAATCTCCGGACGCAGTGCATCCAACAGCTTCTTTACGATCGGTGCATACGTGCGGGTGGGAGAAAGTACCAGTTTCCCGGCATCGAGCGGACTTCCCTCTACCGGGTCTGTGAGGCGCAGCTTCCCTGAATAGACGAGGTCTTCAGGAACAGCCTTGTCATAGCTTTCCGGATATTTCTCTGCCAGGTATTTGGCAAAGACATCGTGCCGTGCCGACGTCAATCCGTTACTGCCCATGCCACCGTTGTATTCTTTCTCATAGGTGGCTTGTCCGTAGGAAGCCAGGCCTACAATGACATCACCCGGACGGATGTTCGCATTATTGATGACATCGCTCCGTTTCATACGGCAGGTAACTGTGCTGTCTACGATGATGGTGCGCACCAAGTCCCCGACGTCAGCCGTTTCGCCTCCGGTAGCGTATACACCGACACCCATTTCACGCAATTCGGCGAGCAGCTCATCCGTGCCATTGATAATGGCTGAGATAACTTCTCCCGGAACCAATAGCTTGTTGCGTCCGATGGTAGATGATACCAGGATGTTGTCGACTGCACCCACACAGAGTAAATCGTCGATGTTCATGATCAAGGCATCCTGTGCAATGCCTTTCCACACACTCAGGTCGCCGGTCTCTTTCCAATAGAGGTAGGCCAGGGATGATTTGGTCCCGGCACCGTCAGCATGCATGATGTTGCAATATTCAGGGTCTCCGCCCAAGATATCTGGTATAATTTTACAGAAAGCTTTCGGATAAATACCTTTGTCAATGTTCTTAATGGCGTTGTGCACGTCTTCTTTGGACGCAGATACGCCTCTCATCATATAACGTTGGTTACTCATATCGGATATTGTTAGTTAAGTTGTTTCATTTTAAAATTTTACTTCCGGTGCTTTTTGACTACCGGCTTCTGCTTCAAAATAAGGTTTCTTGTCAAAACCGAACATTCCGGCAAACAGGTTGTTCGGGAACTTACGGATATAGGTGTTGTAATCCTGAGTTACCTGGTTGAAGTTACGGCGCTCTACGCTGATGCGATTTTCTGTACCTTCCAGCTGAGCCTGTAGTTCTTGAAAATTCTCATTGGCTTTCAATTCCGGATAATTCTCGGTAACAGCAAGCAGACGGCTGAGTGCACTGCCAACTTCCCCTTGGGCTGCTTGATAGGCTTTCAGCTTTTCCGGTGTCAGTTCGTCGGCATTCAGGGTAATCTGAGTAGCCTTGGAGCGTGCGTTGACGACAGATTCCAAGGTTTCCTGTTCGTGGGAGGCATAGCCTTTTACTGTATTCACCAGGTTAGGGATCAAATCTGCACGACGTTGATACTGGTTCTCCACATTGCTCCATGCGGTATTCACGGCTTCTTCTTTTTCAACCATGCTGTTGTACCCACAGCTGCTCAGTGTCAGTGCACAGATAAGAATCAATGCTAGTCTCATGATACGTTTCATAGATTTCTTTATTTTAGATGTATGGATTGTTGCTGTTTATTGTTTCTAGAATTTGGAGCCGGCTCCTCCTCCGCCAAAGTTTCCGCCACCAAAGCTGCCACCGCTGAAGCCGCCACCTCCGCGACCTCCGAACAGACCCCCACCAAAGATGATGGGACCTCCTCCGCGTCCACCTCCGAAACCGTCGTGACGGTCGTCCCGTGATTCTTCTTCACGTACGACCGTATAACCGCAGTTTGAACAGGTATAGACCACTTCTTCCCGGCGTATGCCATGGACATTGGAAATGAGACGTGAGTCACTCCGATACAAGGTATGCTTTTTGCAATGTGGACATTGGCTTTTGCGCCGCATGCGACGATAAGCGAAGAAACAGAAAAGCAGTATGACCAGGGCTGCAAAAAGGAGAGGGTAGAGGTCTGCCATCGAATCTGTTTCTGCCCGTTGCTCAGTTCCGTCCTGATAATCCTTCAGATAGGAATCAATCGCCTGGATGCCGGCCAGCATACCGTTGTCCCAGTCGCCTTGACTGAAAGGGGTATTCATAAAGCGATTCTGGATGCGTTTACAGATGGCATCCGGTAGAATCCCTTCCAGGCCGTAACCGGTGACAAACTGGATGCAGCGTTCTTCTGTCACCAGAAGGATGACCAACCCATTATCTGTCTGTTTTTTCCCTACACCATTCTGTTTGCCGAGTTGCAGGGCGAACTCAAAACAGTCTCCTCCTTCAATTTCCTTGACAGCAACAACCAGTGTTTCAATGCCGGTGCGTTGCTCCAAGGCGTACAGGATGTTGTCAATGGAACTAACGGTGGAAGCGGACAAAATCTGGTCGGGATTGGATACATAGCGTGTACGGTCCTGCAAATGCACCATGGGTATTTCGCTCACCTTATAGGGGTGAGCCCATCCCTTTACGAGTCCAAGCAGACAACAGACGAAGCAGGTAATGATTGTTTTCTTCATATAGCTGCAAAAGTACGAAATCTTTCGTAGGTTATCAGTACTTACGTTTCTTTTGTTTTACAGAATATATAATGTATATAAGGATTAGAGATTCTCACACTCTTCGAGCCACAATGCAGATGATGCGTCGCTGGGCATACGCCAATCGCCGCGTGGAGACAAGACGACGGAACCCACTTTAGGACCATCCGGCAGGCAGGAACGTTTGAATTGTTGGGAGAAAAAGCGTCGGCAGAAAGTCTTCAGCCATTTTTTGATCGTCTCATTGTCATAATGTGTACCGAAGGCTATTTGTGCCAGATAGTAGATTTTGGCAGGACGGAAGCCGAAGCGGAAAAACTGATAGAGGAAAAAGTCATGCAGTTCATAGGGACCCACCAGATCCTCGGTCTTCTGTTTGATGTTGCCATGTTCGTCGGCAGGAATCAGTTCGGGGCTGATAGGCGTATCGGCAATATCCAACAAGGTTGTGCGTGAGGTCGCATCAACATCATGCTCCGCTACCCATACAACCAGATGTCTGACCAGAGTCTTGGGAATGCTGGTATTGACAGCATACATGGACATGTGGTCTCCATTATAGGTTGCCCAGCCTAGAGCGAGTTCAGACAGGTCTCCGGTACCGATAACAAGTCCGTTCATCTGGTTTGCTACATCCATGAGGATCTGGGTGCGTTCACGAGCTTGCCCGTTTTCATAAGTCACATCGTGGTTGTTTATATCCTGCCCGATGTCCTGAAAGTGTTGGATGCATGCCTCTCTGATGCTGATTTCACGGATGGTCACTCCCAACGATTCCATCAGGTGGATGGCGTTGTTGTAGGTGCGGTCCGTAGTTCCGAAGCCGGGCATTGTGACTCCGATAATGCCTTTCCGGTCAAAGCCAAGCTTGTCGAATGTGCGGGTGGCAACCAACAGGGCCAATGTAGAGTCCAACCCTCCGGAGATTCCGATAACAGCTGTCCGGCAATGAGTGTGTAGCAACCGTTTGGCAAGACCGGATACTTGGATTGCAAAGATTTCTTCGCAGCGTTCGTCCAACTCTTTTCCCGAGGGCACAAACGGGTGCGGCTCTACGAAGCGGGTCAGAGAAACCGGACGGGGAGCAGGTCCGTCCAGGGTTATGTGACGGTATGTCCGCAGGTGATTGGCGGCACGGCAAGCAGCAAATGTGGTGTTCACACGGCGTTCGTTCCGCAAACGTTCCACATCAATTTCGCTGACAACCAGTTGAGGCTCCAAGGAGAAACGCTGCGATGATGCCAGCAGGGAGCCATTTTCATAAATCAGTCCGTTGCCGCAGAATACGACGTCGGTTGTCGATTCTCCAAAGCCACAGGAAGCAAACACGTAGCCGGCGAGACAACGTGCAGACTGTTGGCAGATGAGCGAACGCACATAGTTGTGTTTTCCTGTTCCTTCATTATCTGCCGACATGTTGAAGATAATGTCGGCGCCTTCCAAGGCTAGCTGTGAGCTGGGTGGAATCGTTGCCCACATATCTTCACAAATTTCGATACCAAACCTGCACGAAGGTGTATCAAAAAGGAGATAGGGGCTGAACGGGATGCCTTCTTGTCCGCAGAGGGTGATGTTACTGTCGCAATGCAGTCCAGACGCAAACCAGCGCATCTCATAGAACTCTTTATAGTTCGGTAAATAAATCTTGGGGACCACTCCCTGGATTTTACCATGACGCAGGACGACGGCGCAATTGAATAAGGATGCATTTACCTCCAATGGCAATCCAACCATGCATATCACCTCTTTATCCCGACTGACGTTTACGAGCTGTTGAAGTGCTTTGATACTTTCTTCCAACAGAAGTTGTTGTGCAAACAGGTCTGCACAGGTATAAGCGGTAATTGACAGCTCCGGAAAGATAACAACCTCGACCCCGGCTTTTTCAGCTTCCTCCAATTGCTGGATAATTTGTTGTGTATTATAATGGCAGTCAGCAACCTTGACACTAGGTATGGCTGCTGCTACTTTTACAAATCCATAATTCATATTCATACTTGATATTGGTTGGTGCAAAGATAAGAAGTTTCGTTTGAAGGGGAGTTAATCTACCTTTTCTAAAATCGCTCTTTTGAGCGAATTGGCAAAGGTGAGGCGGTTCGTCCCATCTTTTGTTCTGGAATCCGATCAGGAGCGTTCTGTTTATTTTGCTTGGTTCATCCCCTGTTTCGGTGATGCAAAAGAGTCCAAATAAGTTTACATGTACATCAAAAAATCAAAGAAGGTTAAAGATGATAAAAACAGGGGCGAACTATTTGCAGGCAATGCCGAATAGTTTTACATTTGCAGCGAAAACGAGAATGAAACAATTACAAACTTGAAAGATGAAATCTAGTGTAGTCTATGACAATCTGATTAAGCACGAGGTGAAGCCTTCGGTACAGCGGATGGCAATCATGGATTATATGATGACTCATTTCACACACCCGAGTGTGGATGAAATCTATAATGCATTAAGTCCGAAGTTCCCGACACTCTCACGCACAACGGTCTACAACACGTTGAAGCTTTTTGTAGAACATGGTGCCGTGCGAATGCTGACAATTGACGAACATAATGCGTGTTTCGATGGTGATATGAGCCTTCATGCTCATTTCCTTTGCAAAAAGTGTGGCAAGATTTATGATATGCCCTTACAAAATTACGAGGATGCCTTGTTGGGTGTCCAGGTTGATGGAAATGAGATAACGGAAGTTCATCAATACTTTAAAGGTATTTGCAAGGATTGTAGGTAATTATTGAATTAAGATATTTTATTGACTAACTTATTAAAACAAATTGATTATGAAAAAGTTTATTTGCACCGTATGTGGTTACATTTATGAAGGTGATGCAGCTCCTGCTCAGTGTCCGATGTGTAAGGCTCCGGCTTCAAAGTTCAAGGAAATGAATGATTCCGCTTTGGAATTTGTTTCCGAGCACACTGTAGGCGTAGCTAAAGGTTGCGACGAAGAGATGATTAAGGACTTGAACGCTCACTTCATGGGTGAATGCACAGAAGTTGGTATGTATTTGGCTATGAGCCGTCAGGCTGATCGTGAAGGCTATCCTGAAATCGCTGAGGCTTTCAAGCGCTTTGCATGGGAAGAGGCTGAACACGCTTCCAAGTTCGCTGAGTTGCTGGGTGACTGCGTATGGGACACCAAGACCAACTTGGAGAAACGTATGAACGCTGAAAGCGGTGCTTGCGCTGACAAGACCCGTATCGCTAAGCGTGCTAAGGAGTTGAACCTCGATGCTATCCATGATACTGTTCATGAAATGGCTCGTGACGAAGCTCGTCATGGTAGAGGTTTCGAAGGACTGTACAACAGATACTTCAAGAAATAATAATACTTTCCTTATTTGTAGAAAGGGAGGCTTCCGTTTGAGGGGTCTCCCTTTTTCTGTTGTATGCTCGGCATGAGTATTAATTTTCTGCCAACAGGTAACATATAAAACTCTTAAATAGATGCTTCCAAAGTCATAGCCGGAACCTCCTGATTTTGCATTTCCATGATTTGTAAACCTTAACAAATCATCGTTCTTGTGCCTCACATTATTTAACTGACACACCTTAAAAGGCGGATTCTGTTTTTTGTAAGTTTGTCGTAACAGTTCATGTTACAGAACTATTTTACAATCATGGATAATCAATCACTAATATAATATTGATAATGAAAACCGAACTGGAGAAGTGCATGGCGGGTGAGCCTTTCAACGGGGGGAAAGACCCGAAAATAGTAGAAATGATTTTACGGACAAGGCGTCTGTTGGCACAGTTCAATGCCACAGATTATGCCGATAACGGGCGGAAACAGGAATTACTGCGTGAAATGCTGGGGAGTGTGGGAAAAGGAGTTCATGTAGATATCGATTTCCATTGCGAATACGGAAAGAATATCTTTGTAGGCAATAAAGTGATAATCAATATGAACTGCACCTTCATGGATAACCATCGCATTGAGATTGGGGATAATGTGCTGATAGCGTCCAATGTGCAAATATACACTGCCACACATTCCACGGATGTGCATGAACGGATGGTCTGGGATTGGCAGGAAGGTGACGACATCTGCTATACCATAGCCCGCCCTGTCAGAATTGAAGACGGTGTATGGATAGGTGGTGGGGCGATACTGTTGCCGGGGGTGACTATCGGAAAAAATTCAGTTATCGGCGCTGGAAGTGTAGTGACCCGTTCCATCCCTGCCAATTGCGTCGCTGTCGGAAACCCATGTCGGGTCATCCGGCATCTTAAGAGCTTGCTGGCGCCTCAGTAAATCGGTGGTGAGTGTATGCGCATCTTCCTGTGCCGACATGCGCATCTCCTTGTGACGAGAAGCTCATCTCCCTGGTACCGCTTTGCGCGAAAAGGCAGTGGTGAGATGAGCATCTCTAAAACAGGAGTTACGCTAATAGTAACAGGTGTTTACAGAAAATCTTACAGGGGAGATGCGTAAGAGGGTTACAGTTTTATCTGCCTGTTGCCAACAGATATTCCCGTTTCTTTATTTCGTATTGGGAATAGCTTTCCACATAGTTGTCGCGGCTCTGTTGGCAAAGTGCCTGCGCTTCCAGTAAATCGCTCATGGTGCATGTCCCTGCTTGATAATAGTCCGATTGCAGACGCAGGTTTTCCTTTGCCTGTCCGATGCTTTCGATGGCTATCTGTACTTGCTGATAGGCATCATTCATGGCGTTCCATGAGTTGCGCATGCGGATAATGAGCAGTTCACTTTGGTCGGTCAGTTGGTTTTCTGAATTGTGCACCTGCAATTTTTGCCGTTTCATGTCGTACGAGCCGCCCCACCATTTGGTCAGTGGAACGCTTACGGTGACTCCTCCTATCCAGAACGAATGACTTCTGTCCATCAGGTTCTCATATACATAGCCACCTCCCAAGGCTACGGTCGGCAGGTTTTTCCCTAGTGTCATTTTATATTGCAGACGGCTGGCGTCCACCTGTTTGTTCAGCAGATGGTATTCCACAGTGAGCGGAAGCGATGATTCCGGGGAGCGGTAAAACTCGTCTGGGCGTACCGGAAGTTCGCCGTCCATCTCCCAATATACATCCATACGTTTGGTACTGTCCATTGGGCAGCCAATGTATTGGGCCAGCAGTTGTAAGGAAACCTCCAGGGTATTCGTCAGGGAGATGTGTTTGCTGCGCATCTCGTTTTTACGTAGTTCCACCTGAAGCAGGTCATTGCGATTGGTCACCCCTGCGGCTACAGCTGTTTTCACATCCTGATGTATCTGTTCGAGCTGCGTTTGCAGCGTACCGATGGTGCGTAACTTTTCCTTCAGCGTCACTACCTGCCAGAAATACTGCTCCACCGTAAGTTTTACTTCATTCTCGGATTGCCGTCGTTGCAGGCGGCTGACATCCACATTTACATCTGCCAGTTTGTTGGCGTTGATAATCTGTCCTCCGGTAAAGAACGGCAATGTAGCGGTAACTCCACCCACAATGCCATTATCTATCAACGACAGTCTGCCTGATTCCGTATCCATCTCCAGAAGACCTTTGTCTGAGATAAAACCTCCCCCGGTCGCACTGACTGATGGAAAATAACTGGTAAAGGCCGACTTCTTCTGCAACCTGGCCGCATTCAGAGCGTTGTCTGCATTCTTGATGCGGACATTGTTTTGCAGAGCCATTTCCTGACATTCGTCCAAAGTATATGTATGCTGTGCAAAAGACAAGGCCGGACAGATGCTTATGACCAGCATCATCAAAGCCCGATGTGTTCTGTTCATTTTCAGCTTCATGATTCCCTGATTTTGATTGTACAGTTTTTTGATTTATTGTTGTTCGATGGATTGGACTTTCGCCCTGCGTTCCGTAGAGCCGCGGAAACAAATCCTGTAAGCGCATGGCAGTACTGTCAGCAGGAACACCATGGTTATCAGCGTTCCATAACAAATAACCGTTCCCATAGGCATCCACAGGCCGGAGCCACCCAGTATCATCGGGATGACGCCCATTGATGCAGCAGCTGAAGTAAGGAAGATGGGACGCATACGCCGCCGGGCGGAATGGTAAATGGCTTCTGCGGAATTCATTTTCTCTGTCGTCCGTAACTCTTCGGCATAGTCAATCATGATGATACCGTTGCGCACAATGATACCCATCAGTGCCACAATGCCTAAAAAACACGTAACACCGAAATCAATGCCTTGAATGAGTACTCCGGCAGCTGTTCCGAACAGACAGAGAGACATGGAGGCAAATATGAGCAAAGCCAATCCGACTTTCTTGAAATGAGCAATGAGCACAAACAGAATGACCAAAGCCGACAGTGCCAATCCGGCCAAGATGGGTGGAATCTTCTCATTGGAATCTTCGATATCCCCACCTGGAGCAATGACAGTCTCGGATGAGAGCTGCAATGTCGGCAGCAAAGCCGCGATGCGGTTCATCTGTTCCGTTCCGTTTTCTCCACGTTTCAGGTCCGCACCCACGGTGATGGCATAACTGCCGTTGCGCCTTACAATTTGTCCCTCCTGCCACATCGGCACTACATCTGCAACTTGTCGCAGGGGTACATTGGTCATCCCTCCCATGACGGGAACCAGTTCATCCTTTAAATCACCGGGTAAGGCATAGTCGGCATGTTCTCCTTTCAATACGATACGCTGCTTGTAGTCACCGTCCCACACTGCGGAAACAGGTAATCCGGTGCCATATCGCATGGCGAGCGTGCTTTCCAGACTTGTATTGGTGATGCCCAGACGTGATGCTTCATCCTCTTTCAGGATAATCCGGCTTGTCGGAAGTGGCTCGTTAAAGTCCGTATGTACGGAGGTCAGTTCCGGAATGCCGCGCATCAGTGTCAGCAGCTTGTTGGCATCCCGGTGCAAGGTATCCAGGTTCTCACCCGTCAGACGAAACTCAACAGGATAGACTGCCTCGCTGTATGACAATTGCTTGAAGCGTACACGGGCATCGGGAAAAGCACCTTCGCAGCGTGGGGCATATTCGTCAAGCAGTTGTTCCGTTTCCTTTATTCCTGTGGTATTGACAATGAACTGGGCGTAGTTGATTCCACCAATCTGTGGGGCATAACTGTTTTGGAAACGCGGGGACGAGCAGCCTTTGAATGAAGCAATACTGACTACACGCGGGTCCTGACGAAGAATCCGCTCCAGACTGTCTGCCACTTGCGAGGTCCGTTCCAATGCACTTCCCGACGGCAGATAGATTTCCACGGCAAACTGGTTGCGGTCTGCTGTCGGCATCATCTGTTGAGGCAGTGTGCCTATCAGCAACATCCCGACGACAATAGACAGTACTCCTGCCACCAGTGTAGACTTTGGCCAACGGAAGCAGAAGTCAATCAGCCGGTTGTAATAACGTTGCAGCCAATCGAGAAAAGAGAACGACTTGCCGTCTGTACGCATAGGTTCGCGGATAAACCAGAACTGCATGAACGGCACAAGCATCGTAGCTACCAACAAGGATACTCCCAATATCAGCGTAATGGCCCACGGAAATGTCAGGAGGAAGTCATGCAACATGCCTGTCGTAGTCAGCAGGAACGGGAAGAACGTGATGCTGATAGCCAACGTAGCGGAGAGGATGGACTTGAAAAAGTGGGTGGCACTCTCGATGGAAGCATGCCAACGTGACATGCCTTCGCCTAGTTTTTCCAAATAGCTGTCGATGATAACGATGGAGTTGTCCACAATCATGCCTAAAGTCAATATGAGCGCGGCCAAAGACACCGTGTTCAGCTCTACATCGAAACCATAAAACAGTCCTAAAGAGATGAATATGGTGACAGGAATGGTGGACGCGGCTACCAGTGCCACACGCAGCGGAAGCAACAAGACCACCACGATGACGACGGCAATAATGGCTATGAGCAATTCTTTCAGAAAGTTATAGACGCTGTCGCCCACCACCTGGCTTTGGTCGGTGATGCGGAATATCCCGACTTCCTCGGGGAGTTCTTCCTGTTTGAACGTATCCAACGTCTTGTTCACTTCATCGCCCATTGCCACGATATTCTGTCCCTTTTTCATTTCAACAGACAGCAACAGGCATTTCTTTCCGTTGTAGGTGATATAACTGTCGGGTTTCGGATATTCGCGGACGACACGTGCCACATCCTTCAATCGCACAACATTGCCTTGCGGGTCGGTATAAACGATTTGTTGCTGCACATCGTTCACCGTATTGAGTGACCGACTGACATAAACAGGCATTACCTGCTTGTCGGTTTGTAATCTTCCGCCGCTGGTGGCGAACCCTTTTTGCATCAGAGCCAATGCAAGTGCCCGGTCGCTGATGCCATAGTGGGAGAGACGGTCGTTGTTGATATAGACCGAAATCTGCTCATGTTGCATTCCGCTTACCGTCATCCGTCCGACAGAGGGAATATGACGCAAACGCTCTTGCAGGGCATCCATGTAAGCATCCAGTTCACGGTAGGTCTTTTCTTCGCTTTCCATCGCGATGAGCAACGCGGACGTATCTCCGAAATCATCCATGACTTGTACGGCCAGCACATTGGACGGCAATTGAGCTTTGAAGTTGGATATGCCATGCTTGAACTTGCTCCAGAATTCGTCCTTGTTGTTCAGCTCGTCGTTCAACTGTACCTGGATATAGACAATCCCGTCACGGCTGCGTGAGAATGTCTTTTCCTTTTTGACTTCTTTGTAGCTGAAAATGTATTCTTCCAGGGGCTTGGTTACCTGTTTTACCATTTCTTGCGCCGTGTTGCCCGGTGCCACTGCAACCACAATTCCCTGGCGGATGGTAAAGTCGGGGAATTCATTTTTACGCATCTGAGGCAAGCTGTAGATGCCGAATGCCACGAGACAAGTCACGCACAAGATGACAATCTGCCGGTAGTGCATGGCCCATTCCACGAAATTGCGTTTCTTCATAATGCCACCTCCGTTCCTTCACAGACCTTTTGCTGCCCCTCTATAATAATACTGTCGTTTGCTGAAAGACCGGATGAAACGATTACGCCTTCACCCATATATTCCTCACAGACAATGATGCACTTGTGGGCTTTTCCTCCTTTCACGCTCCACACGAAAGATTGGTTATGCTCGTCTATCTGGACAACATGTGCAGGAATGATACAAAGGTTTCGAGAGCTGTCTTCGGATGCTTGCAGGGATACCTGTACGACCATTCCGGGCATAACCTCTCTGTCAGGTTTTCCCAGTTTCAGTGTTACTTCATAGGTGCGTGAAAGCGGCTTCGCAACCACTCCTTTTTCCATAACCCTTGCCATCAGTCCCTTTTTTCCCAAGGCTGTGATTGCCACTTCCGCCTTTTGTCCCATTCTGACGGAACTCATCTCGGACTCCGGTACTGATATTTTTACGACCAACGAAGAGGTCGTCACTAATCGTGCGATGGATATTCCCGGAGCAACATTTTCTCCAGCTTTCATGTTTTTTTCCGCAATGATTCCGGAGAAGGGTGCATAGAGCCTGCAGTCATCCAGTTTCCTTTTCGCAATCTGTTCCATGGAGCGGGCTTGTTCTAATTTACTCTGCACTTCCACCCATTTCATGTCGGGCAGGCTACCTTTGTCATGCAGCTCCTTCATGCGCCGATAAGCATCTTCCGCCTGTTCAAGTACGGCTTGCGCAGCTTGATAGCTGTTTTGCATCGACGTAGGGTCCAGCGTCGCGATGAGTTGTCCGGCATTCACTTGTTGTCCCAAATGGACATGCATGGTTTGTATCGTGCCTGCCGTGGCGAAACTGAGTGATGTTCCGTTTTCTTCCTCAACCGTACCGGAATACTCTTTCGGATTCGTGTAGTTTTCAGGCTGTACCGGTATTGCCTTAACCCTTACAGGTTCAGGATTATTCGGTCTCTCTTTATTCTCTTGACATCCAGTCAGGAATAATAGTAGACCGAATGTAGCTGTTACAACTCTTTTTGTCCTTGTATTCATATCTTCTTGCTGATTTTTTCCGCAAAAGAATGAGGTTTCACGTAAAGGACCTGTTATTTCATGCCTCTGAAAGTGTTCTGTTTTCTGCGAGTTGGTCCTGTGAGACCTTTTGGACTAGTATATAATTCTTTTGGAATAATGGGGTGTTGCTATTTTTCTGTTATTTTGCAGGTATGAATGTTCAGACATCAAACATTGGATAAAATGGAAAAGGGAAATCTGAAAAACATAGAAGGCTGGGACGGCATAGCCTACAATGACGGTGAATTGGCTTTTTTTGACAACATGCGCAACATGCCCTCCTTTGAACTTCCTGTTCAGTTGGAGATGTATGTCATCGTGCTTGTCACGAATGGAAGGGCAACCGTAAAAATCAACGGGACAATCTACGAAGCGAAAAAAGACGACCTGTTGATATGTCCGCCTAATAACATTGTCGATAGCGGTCTGAAGAGTATTGATTTCCAAGGACATTATATCTGTATATCCTATACTTATATAAAGCGGATTATTCCATTGGCAGAAAATTCGTGGGACATTAAAAAGCTTTTCGAAAGCCATCCGATATGCACATTGAAGCCGGAAGAAGCCAAGATATTCTGCCAGTACTATGAGCTGCTCTGCTCCAAAACACAGTATTCTTCTGCAACACAGAAAAGAGTGATAGGCACCATTATGCTGGCCTTGATTTATGACATGCAAACTGTATTGGGGCGTGTTGTACGGTATAATCCCCGTCCGTTTACATCGCGTGAAATCCTCTTCAAGCGTTTTGTGGATTTGATAGAATCCACTTATCCCAAGCCGCGTACCGTTTCCTATTATGCAGACCATCTGAATATCACTCCGAAATACTTTTCTTCCGTCTGCAAGCAGGTGGGAGGGCAGAATGCGACTGAGATTATAGACCAATATGTGTTGAAAGATGTTGTCTACCTGATGAATCATACACAGAAAAGCATTAAGGAGATAGCCTGTGAGCTGAACTTCTCTAACCTCTCGTTTTTCGGGAAGTACGTAAAGAAGCATTTGGGTGTATCGCCTAAAATGTATCGGGAACAGGTCTTAAGGAAAAACATAAGTGTCTGAAGTCCGTATGGAATTGCTGGTTTCAGGACCTGTTTGTGAAATATTAGATAAAAGGAATAGATTTATGAAGAAAGTAAATTTGTTAGTGGCAAGCCTCTTTGTGTCGGCGTTGTATGCTTGTGGAGGACGTGAGAGTCAGACTCCCTGTGACTTGGATTTGCAGTTGTTCCGGGAAGGCATACGGACGGAATCTGTCAGTGGAGATAGACATCCGACTTATGTTCTTTTCAGTAAGGACTCGCTGTATGCCGACTTGTACAAATCCGGTAGCGGAATAAAAGAAAGGCTGGAACGTCGTACGTTGCCTACTGGGGCGCATGTGTGGAACATCGAGGATGATGATACCAGGAATCTGAGCTTCGCAGATGGGTGTTGGACTGTCAGCCAAAGGGGGAAACTGTTGTTCAAACAGTCTCAAAATGATAATGACGAGAACTTGGGAAATTGGGTTGAGGTGCATTATGCAGGGACACTTCCTGCTGCCGATGGTCCAGGCATCAGCTATCAGTTGTATGTCCGCCACAGGGAACACAGTGGAGACGGACAATTCTATTTGCAACTCACTTACCTGGAAGCCGAGGAGGGCAAAGATGCGGTTTATACCTGTCTGGGCAGGAGATACACTCAGCGCGGTATGCCTTCCAATAACGACGCTACGGTGTGGAGGCTCGTATCTGACGACGGAGAGGATGCCTTCAACTTTCTGTGCGGTAAGGATGGTCAGACGCTGACACTTTTGAATGACCGGTTTGAGATGCCCGGGTCTGGACTGGATTACTCGCTTAAAAAGACGGAGTGAAATCAAAACCTGTCAACTTCCCGGTTTTGTGAGAAGGGATGTGATTAGGGGTTTAACCAAACAATAGCGACTGCCACTATGAGCTTGATAGTGGCAGTCGCTATTGTTTGATAGAGAGTGAATATCTTCCTTTCCATGCAACTTATACGGTGATTTCTCCACAAATGGGAGTGTTCATGCGGTAGCGCACTTCATGGGCGCTCATGCCGTGACCGAGCAGGAACATCAGTTTGGTCAAAGCCGACTCGACCGTACTGTCATGACCACTGATAACTCCCGCTTCGCGTAGGTGAATGCCTGTTTCATAGCGTTCCATTTCGACTGTGCCAGCCAGGCATTGGCTGATGTTGACGATGATGACACCTCGTGCAACGGCATTCTTCAGCAACTTGATGAACCATTCCTTTTGTGGAGCATTACCGGAACCGAAAGTCTTCAGCACCACCGCCTTCAATCCCGGAATATTGAGCACGTTGGCGACCATGTTTTCTTGAATGCCCGGAAACAGGGTCAGGATTAGCACATTGGTGTCAAAAAGATAATGTGGCTTGAGTGGTAGCGACATATCAGCCTTGCGGATACGCTCCTCGTTGAAGTTGATATGGATACCGGCGGTGGCCAGTTCGGGATAATTGAAGGAGCAGAACGCATTGAAGTGCTCGGCATTGATTTTCGTCGTGCGATTACCGCGCAGCAAGTGGTTCTCAAAGAAAATGCAGACCTCAGGAACGATGGCCGTACCGTCGGGGTGTTGGGCAGCAGCAATCTCAATGGCAGTGATGAGGTTCTCACGTGCATCGGTACGCAACATGCCGATGGGAAGTTGGCTACCGGTAAGAATAACCGGCTTCGCAAGGTTTTCCAGCATGAAGCTCAGAGCCGACGCCGTGAACGACATGGTGTCAGTGCCGTGGAGGATGACAAAACCGTCGTAACGCTCATAGTTGTAATGGATGATGCGGACAATCTTTGCCCACAAGGCGGGTTCCATGTCTGAAGAGTCAATAGGAGGGTTGAACTGGTAGGTATCAATCCGGTAATTGAATTGGTTGAGTTCAGGCACATGACGGCGCAGGTGGTCGAAATTGAATGTCTCCAATGCCCCATTGTCAGGGTTCTGAATCATTCCAATGGTTCCTCCAGTATATATGAGCAGTACGGATGGCTGTTTCTTTTGTAGCATGGCGTCGGTTTTAATTTTAGCACAAAGATAGCAAAAATACTTAGTCGCCGTAATATGAAAGGGAGAAAAATAACAAAATGTTCATGATTGGCTACTCTGAAGGGTTCGACCAATATCTGCTAACAAGCGGTCGATGGCCTCTGTGACGTGTCCGTCGTATTCCTTGAGGAGACTGACAAAGCGGCTTCCGATGATACAGCCGGCTGCATGTTCCGAGGCTGCTTCATAGGTTTGCCGGTTGGAGATGCCGAAACCGATGAGGCACGGGTTGTGGAGTTGCATGGCGGCAATGCGCCGGAAATAGGCTTGTTGCTCGTTCCCGAAACCGGTTTGTGCTCCGGTCGTGGCGGCAGAGGATACAAGGTAAATGAACCCGTCAGTATGAGCATCGATTTCCCGGATACGGTGTGGTTCGGTTTCAGGGGTGATGAGCATGATGACTTTCAGGTCGCAGGCTTCGGCTGTCGAACGGAAGTGGTCCATATATTCCCGGAAAGGGAGGTCGGGGATGATGACGCCATCAATGCCACACTGTCGGCAATCCTGACAGAACCGTTCAAAGCCGTACTGCAGGATGGGGTTCAGGTAACCCATCAGTATGAGGGGAATGTCGACGCGGGTACGTACGTCGCGTAATTCGGAAAAAAGCTTGCGCAGTGTCATGCCATGTCGCAGGGCACGGGTGGCTGCATCCTGGATGACGGGGCCGTCCGCCATCGGATCGCTGAAGGGAATGCCTATCTCTACCATATCGACCCCTCGGGAGGCGAGAACTTGTAGCATATCGGCGGTGTGACCGGCATACGGGTCACCGGCACAGAAATAGATGGAGAGAATATTGTCTCGTTTGATGTTGAAGAGTTGATTGATTCGGTTCATAGTTGTCTTTAGTTGTATGGGTTATGACTGATTTTGTTGGATGTTCAGGATAGCCGTCTTATAGGGTGCTATCCCGGAATGAGCGGATGAAGCGTCTGAGGGCCTCAATATCTTTTACACCGGGAGCGGTTTCGAAGCAGCTGTTGAGGTCGATGCCTGCCCATCGCGGATGGTGAAACATGCGTAGGGCTGCAAGGCTGTCGGGCGACAGACCTCCGCTGAGCAGAAAAGGAACGGAAGCCTGGTAAGCATCCAGGACGTTCCAGGGGAAAGATTGTCCGGAACCTCCGAACGTGGAGACCCGTTTGTCGAAAAGGAAATAGTCGCAACAGTGCTCATAGGGGACCGTCAGTTCCAGGTCCTTTTCGGACTCGACGGGGAAGGCTTTGACTACGGTCAGTCCATATTGGCGTAGTTCCGCACAGAGCGAGGGGGACTCATGACCATGGAGCTGAACGATGTCCAGCCGCAGTCCCTTTACCTTATTATATAGGTATGCAGGAGTTGCGTTGACGAAGACTCCAACACGACGGCAGGATACAGGCAGATACTCGGGGGTACGGGAGACGAAGCGCGGAGACCGGTCGTAGAGGATGAACCCCATCCAGTCGGTTCCCAGCTGTTCGACTGCACGTATGTTGTCCGGTTCGCGCATTCCACAGACTTTGATAATCATAGGCAGGAGCGTATGAAGTTGGCGAGTGTGGTGTGAGGCTGGGGAGTCTTCATGAACGTTTCTCCGATGAGGAAGCCTTGGTAGCCGGCCTTCCGGAGTTGCCGCAAAGTTTCGGGATGGGCAATGCCGCTTTCGGAGACCCATGGCAGGTGAGATGGCAGACGCTCGGCGAGCAGGAAGGACCGGATGGTGTCGGTATGGAACGTGCCGAGGTGACGGTTGTTGACGCCGAGGAGATCGATATCATCGTTCAGATGCTCCAGTTCGCTCTCATCATGGATTTCCAATAACACTTCCAGCTTCAGCTCGTGTGCCAGTCTTGCCAGTTCCCGACATTCGGCAGGTGTCAGGACGGCTGCAATGAGCAGGACGGCATCTGCACCGACGAGCTTCGCCTGGAGGAGCTGGTAGGGACTGATGATGAAGTCCTTGCGCAGGATTGGCAGACGGGTCAGCTCACGGGCCTTGCGGATATCGCCCAGGTTTCCTCCAAAGAACTTTTCGTCGGTAAGGATGGAGAGGGCTGCCGCACCAGCCTGCTCATATCCTGCGGTGAGCGCAGCATCGGCGTCGGGATGCAGCCAACCTTTGGAGGGAGAGCGGCGTTTGAACTCGGCAATGATACCGGTCGATGATGTACGGAGGGCATGGCTCATGCGGATGCAGGGATGGATGTCGTCGAGCATCTTTTCCAGATGCATACGGGGAACGGCCGTTTCCTGAATGGCTATTTCAACCCGCTTGTGGGCAATGATTTCAGTAAGTATGTCTGTTGTCATGGCGGTCAGCTGTTGAGTTCGACAAAGTGGCGGAAAGTCCGGAGTGCCTTCCCGCTTTCCAAGGATTCACGGGCAGCGGCAATACATTCTTCGATGGGACGCATCGGTTCGATGGCCTGGATGGCGAACGAGGCATTGATCAGGACACATTCGCGTTGTGCCTGTGTGGCGCGGTTCTCCAGAACACTGTCGAAGATTTCCTTTGCCTCCTGCGGACTGCTGCCTCCGCTCAGTGACCCGCGAGGGGCTATGCTGAAGCCCAGGGAAGAGGGCTCGTAGATTGTTTCGTAACGGTTGGTCATGATTTTGAATTCGTCGGTCAGTGAGATTTCATCGTATCCGTCGAGGTTGTTGACAATGGCGAAACCAATTCCCAGTCGTTGCAAGGTGTTGGTGTAGAGACGCATCTGTGCAAGGTCGGCTACACCCAGCAGCTGATAGGAGGGGTGGCAGGGATTGACCAGCGGGCCGAGGAGGTTGAAGAGGGTACGCACTCCCAGCTGTCTACGTACGTTGGCCACGTTCTTCAGTGCCGGGTGGAAAAGAGGGGCGTGCAGATAAGCCATGTTGCATTCTTCGATGGAGCGGCGCAGACGGGCATTGTCATTCGTGAACTTTATGCCGTGGCATTCCATGACGTTGCTGGCGCCGCTGACGGATGTTGCCCCGTAGTTGCCATGCTTGGCAACACGATAGCCCGCGCCGGCGACGACAAAACAGGCACAGGTGGAGATGTTGAAGGTGTTCTTGCCGTCTCCTCCTGTCCCGACAATGTCCAGTGGGTGGTAGGCGGACAAGTCTACAGGGATACACTGTTCGAGCAGGGCATCGCGGAAGCCCAGCAATTCGTCGACAACGACACTGCGCATACTGAAGGCGGTGAGGAGGGCGGCAATCTGTACATCGGGACAGTCGCCACGGGTAATGTCTTTCATTACCTGGCAGGCTTCGCTGCGGGTAAGCTCTTCGTGACGGAAGAGTCGTTGGAGTATTTCTTTCATTGTTGATTCTCGTTTAGGGGTTGTACATTGGTTGAGGTTTCGGCAGACAACCAGTTGGCAATGATGCGTTGTCCGTCGGGGGTAAGGACGGATTCGGGATGGAACTGGATGCCGCGCACGTCATAATCCTTGTGGCGCAGGGCCATGATGTAGCCTTCCCGGCTGACCGCTGTCACCTCGAGGCAGTCGGGCAGTCCGTCGGAGTCCACGACCCATGAGTGGTAGCGGCCGACATGAATCTCCTGGGGAAGTCCTCTGAAGAGGTAGTCGTCGGGGTGTACGATACGGACGGGACTTTGTACGCCGTGAAAGACTTCCTCCAGGTTACGCAGACGGGCGCCGAATACCTCGCCTATGGCTTGTTCGCCAAGGCATACGCCGAGAATTGGCTTGCGTCCTGCCCACAGGCGGATGGTGTCCAGGAGACGTCCGGCTTCGGCAGGTACACCGGGACCGGGGGAGAGGAGGAGCTTGTCGAAGTCTGACAGTTCTTCGGGTTGGAACTGGTCATTGCGGATGACAGTAACCCGTGCACCCAGAGCCGTGGCAAGTTGGTGCAGGTTATAAGTGAATGAGTCGTAGTTATCGATGAGACAGATGTGGGTGTTCATTGTAGTGATTGCTTTTGTATGAGTTTGATAATCCGTTTTTCAGAGCCTTTCTGCCAGTTCGATGGCACGTCGGAGGGCCCCCAGCTTGTTGTTTACTTCCTGCAGTTCGGCTTCGACATCGCTTTTGGCAACGATGCCTCCTCCGGCTTGAAACCACAGTTCGCTGTTCCGGCTGACGAACGTACGGATAATGATGGCCTGGTTGATGTATCCGTTGAAACCGATGAACCCGACGCATCCTCCATAAGCGCCCCGGTTGTGCGGTTCGATTTCACTGATGAGCTGCATGGCTCTGACCTTGGGCGCACCGCTGAGCGTACCGGCTGGGAAGGTGTCCAGGAAGGTGCGTATCGGGTCTGCACCGGGACGGAGCTTTCCGCTGACACGGCTGACAAGATGGATGACATGGCTGTAGAACTGGACTTCCTTGTAAGTCTCTACGTCGACCGCTTCACAGTTGCGGGCAAGGTCATTGCGGGCGAGGTCGACGAGCATGGTGTGCTCGGCGTTCTCTTTCGGATCGGCGAGGAGTGCATCGGCGAGGCGTCGGTCGGTGACCGGGTCTCCGGTGCGTCGGGTCGTTCCGGCTATCGGGTCAATGGTGGCATAGCCGTCACAGACCTTGCAGTGTGTTTCGGGTGAGGAACCGAACAGGCGGTACCCTCCAAAGTCAAAATAGAACAGGTAAGGGGAGGGATTGATGCTGCGCAGGGCACGGTAAACGGCGAAGTCGTCGCCTTCATAGCGTTGGACGAAACGCCGGGAGAGCACTATCTGAAAGACGTCTCCCTTGAGACAATGTGCGATGCCCCGGCGGATGTTGGCACGGTGTTCGTCGTCCGTGAGAGGACTGCTGACGGGTCCTGCCGTACGGAATCCATACGTCGCATAGTTGCGGTTGTTGACTGCCCGTTCGACATCCCCGATGTGTCCGGTTTCACCCTCTCCCTTCAGTCCGACCAGGACCATCTCGCTCTCATGTCCGTGGAAAACAATGAGGTAACGGTAGAGGATGTAGATGGCGTCGGGAGCATCGTTCTTGGGATCGCAGCTGTCCGGGACTTGGACGGGTTCGAGGTAACGGATGGCGTTGAAGGCCGTGTATCCGTAAAGTCCGCAATAGTGCGCATACTCTCCTTCGATGTGGAAATGGGCAAGGAAACCGTTGAAGGCATCCGCCATGGTAAAGTCCGGTGTGAGAGGTTTCCGGTCGATGGTGCCGTCAGGGTAGACAGCGGTCGCCGTATTGTGGTTGATACTGATATGTGCAATGGGGTCCAGTCCGATGAAAGAACGGTTGTTGTCAGTCCCGTGGTAGTCGGAGCTTTCGAGCAGGATACTTTGCGGGAAGAGGTCGCGTACCTTCAGGTAGGTGCCCGTAGGTGTGTGCAAGTCTCCCAAAAGGACTTTGTGCTCGGTTTGAAAGTGGTAGGTTTTCATGCTTGCAGAGTAGTTGGAAGATTGTTCAGATAGGTTTCAATGTCTTTGTCTCCACGTCCTGAGACCGTCAGTACGACGATGTCGGAAGGACGGAAATGTACCTTGGAGAGGGCTCCCAGTGCGTGTGCCGATTCCAGTGCAGGGATGATGCCTTCCAGCCTTGTCAGCTCGTAGGCAGCCCGCAGGGCTTCGTCATCAGTGACGGCGAGGACCTGTGCGCGCCGGGTGGCCGCCAGGTTGGCATGGAGAGGACCGACGCCCGGATAATCCAGTCCGGCAGAGATGGAATAGGGCTCTGTGATTTGTCCGTCTTCGTCCTGCATGACCAGAGTCCGTGCACCATGAATGATGCCGGGACGTCCGAGACGGATGGTCGCTGCGGAGAGTCCGGTGTCCGTGCCCTTTCCTCCGGCTTCAGCAAGCACAATATGAACCCGTTCATCATCGAGGTAGTGGAAGATGGTTCCGGCTGCATTGCTTCCGCCACCTACGCACGCCATGAGGTAGTCGGGATAATCCCGTCCTTCGTGCTCCAACAGCTGCGCTTTGATTTCCCGGCTGATGA
>ERZ780212.461-NODE-461-length-41429-cov-4.142868_pt1 | contig 41429 bp, 35 predicted proteins | sample MGYA00511364_ERZ780212 | MGnify/ENA primary metagenome ERZ780212 (study PRJEB29588, sample SAMEA2147991) | human gut metagenome | biome: human gut; feature: human-associated habitat; material: faeces | place: Denmark | collected 2008/2010 ... | reverse complement strand
AGCGGTGGGAGGGCCTGGTCTTTTCGACTGCTGGATTTTCATAAGAACACCACACGGGAGAAAGTGTCTTTTCCCCAAAGGCTGACTTAATAAGAACTTTTACAATGTCCAGATTACTACCCAAATCTATTATCCTGATTGTTAAACACATACATTTTGACTATTTGTTGGACTGTCCGTTTTTTGCTACAAAACAGCCATTTCACTTCAAGTCCAGCATATATCCTTTTCTAAAGGGTCTGTATACTAAGCACTTCCCCAAACTTTCACTGCTGGACTTCCACAGAAGTCTCATGCCACGGGGAAAAGCATACTGGTCGGTCATTCCCGGGTCAGCCTGCTGTTCCTCACTCAAGATTGTCTCCGTAATAGGTACTCCCTCCGACACCGGCACGCACATGTAGGCGGCTCACTCAGCCTTGTCTGGCACAAGAGTGATCTTTATGGAGGTAGAGGCCGCCTCCACGTCCCTGAGCACCAAAGTCGGAACGATTGTCTGACTCCCTTGATACATCCATACCGCCTCTGGCCTCTATGCTCAAGAATGGAGAGAAAACAAAGAGCGCTGTCAATAACAGTATGTCCCTTAAACAGCCCATCCAGCTAATCCAGTTTCAGAACAGCCATGAATGCGGACTGAGGCACTTCGACATTTCCTATCTGACGCATACGCTTCTTGCCCTTCTTCTGCTTCTCCAACAGCTTGCGCTTACGGGTGATGTCACCGCCGTAGCACTTGGCCAGCACGTCCTTACGCACGGCCTTGACGGTCTCACGGGCGATAATCTTGGCCCCGATGGCGGCCTGAATGGCTATCTCGAACTGCTGACGCGGAATCAGGTCCTTAAGCTTCTCGCATATACGCCGGCCGAAGTCATAGGCCCTGTCCCTGTGAATAAGAGACGACAGAGCGTCCACGGACTCGCCGTTGAGCAGGATGTCCAGCTTGACCAGGTCGGCCCTCTGATAGCCGATGATATGGTAGTCGAAGGAGGCGTAGCCGCGGGATATGGACTTGAGCTTGTCGTAGAAGTCAAATACTATCTCGGCCAGCGGCATATCGTATGTAAGTTCCACACGGTCTGCTGTAAGGAAATGCTGCCCTTTGAGCACACCTCTTTTGTCCAGGCAGAGTTTCATGATCTGGCCGAAATACTCGCTCTTGGATATGATCTGGGCCCGGATATAAGGTTCCTCGATATAGTCTATGAGAGTAGGGGCAGGAAGCCCGGAAGGATTGTGCACATCCACCACCTCGCCCTGCGTGGTGTATACCTTATAAGATACGTTGGGCACGGTGGTTATCACGTCCATGTCGAACTCGCGGTACAGCCTCTCCTGCATGATCTCCAGATGAAGCAGGCCGAGGAAACCGCAGCGGAAACCGAAACCCAGAGCCAGAGAGGACTCGGGCTCGAAGACAAGGGAGGCGTCGTTGAGCTGGAGTTTCTCCAGAGACGCACGCAGGTTCTCGTATTCGTCGGTCTCCACAGGATATACTCCCGCGAAAAGCATGGGCTTGACCTCCTCGAAACCGGCAATGGACTCGGAGCATGGCCGGTCCACATGGGTAATCGTGTCTCCCACCTTGACCTCGACCGCCGTCTTGATACCGGAGATGATATATCCTACATTGCCGGTGGTGACCTCCTCCGTAGGGCACATTTTCAAACGCAGGTAGCCCACCTCGTCTGCCTCATACTCCTTGCCCGTATTGAAGAACTTCACTTTGTCCCCTCTGCGTATCACTCCGTTCACCACCTTGAAATATGCTATCACACCTCTGAACGGATTGAAGACCGAATCGAATATCAGAGCCTGTAGCGGAGCCTCGGGGTCGCCCTTAGGAGCAGGGAAACGATCCACGACGGCATCCAGGATTGCCGGTACGCCCTCGCCGGTCTTCGCGCTGCACAGCAGGATATCCTCCCTGTCGCAGCCTATCAGGTCCATTATCTGGTCGCTCACCACGTCCACCATGGCCGCGTCCATGTCTATCTTGTTGAGCACAGGGATAATCTCCAGGTCGTGGTTGATGGCCAGGTAGAGATTGGATATGGTCTGCGCCTGGATACCCTGAGTCGCGTCAACTACCAGAAGTGCGCCCTCGCATGAGGCTATGGCACGGGACACCTCATAGGAGAAATCCACATGTCCCGGAGTGTCTATAAGGTTGAGAATGTATTTCTCACCTTTATAATTATACACCATCTGTATCGCATGGCTCTTGATGGTGATGCCCTTCTCCCGCTCCAGGTCCATGGAATCCAGCACCTGGTCCTCCATCTCACGCTCAGTCAGCGTGTGTGTATACTCCAGAAGACGGTCCGCCAGCGTACTTTTCCCGTGGTCTATATGCGCTATTATGCAAAAGTTACGGATATTTTTCATCTCTATGTACAAATATTCATGCAAAGATACATTATTTTCACAGTTTCTAAAATTCGTGCTATCTTAGCGCAATAAACATTTTTAACTGATATGACAGATACCGAAAGACTGACTCAGACAGCGTCCCAGGTCAGAAGGGACATTGTGAGAATGGTCACTCAGGCCGGGTCAGGGCATCCCGGCGGCTCCTTGAGCAGCACTGACATAGCTACTGCCCTGTTTTTCAAAGAAATGAAACACTCCCCGGAGCACTGGGACCGCAGCGGAAAGGGCAACGATATGTTCTTCCTCTCAGCGGGCCACATGTCCCCCCTGTTCTACAGCGTACTGGCACGGAGCGGGTACTTCCCCGTAAAGGAACTGGCCACTTTCCGCCACCTGGGTTCCAGACTCCAGGGCCATCCGTCCACAGACCACGGACTTCCCGGCGTGTACATGCCGTCCGGCTCTCTCGGACAGGGCCTCTCTGTTGCGTGCGGAGCAGCCCTCGGCAAGAAACTGGACAAGGATGACCGCAAGGTCTACGTCCTCGTAGGAGACGGCGAGAGCGAGGAAGGCCAGATATGGGAGGCCGCCATGTTCGCCGCCCATCACAGGATTGACAACCTCATCGCCATGACCGACTGGAACCATCAGCAGATAGACGGCACCGTGGACTCGGTCATCGGGCTGGGTGATCTGGAGGTCAAATGGAAAGCCTTCGGATGGGAATGCATCACCGCTGAGGGCAATGACATGCAGGCAGTTCTGGATGCCTTTGACAAGGCCCACAGCCTCTGCGGGCACGGCAAGCCGGTGATGATCCTGTTCAAGACCGTCATGGGCAAGGGTGTGGACTTCATGGAAGGCACCAACAAATGGCACGGCAAGGCTCCCTCCGCGGAGCAGTGCGAGGCCGCCCTGGCTCAGATTAAAGAAACTCTCGGAGATTTTTAAGATTTTTGAAAAATGGAAAAATTTATAAATACAGGAAATAAGGACACCCGTTCCGGTTTCGGAGCCGGGCTTGCCGAGATAGGCAATGAGGATGACAGAGTAGTGGCCCTGTGTGCCGATCTCACCGGTTCTCTCAAGATGGACCAGTTCGCCAAGGAGCATCCCGAGCGTTTCTTCCAATGCGGAATCGCCGAGGCAGATATGATTGACGCGGCCGCCGGCCTGTCCCTCAGCGGCAAGATTCCCTTCGCCGGATCATTCGCAAACTTCGTGACCTCCAGAGTCTACGACCAGATACGTCAGTGCGTGTGCTACGGCAATGCCAATGTCAAGATAGCAGCGTCCCATGCCGGCATAACCCTCGGAGAGGACGGAGCGACCCATCAGGTGATGGAGGACATCGGCATGATGAGGATGCTTCCGCGCATGACCGTCATCAATCCCTGCGACTACAATCAGACCAAGGCCGCCACAATAGCCGCCGCGAAGTACGACGGCCCCGTATACCTGCGTTTCGGACGTCCGTCTGTGCCCAATTTCACCCCTGAGAATCAGACATTCGAGATAGGCAAGGCCCTGCGTCTCGTAGAGGGAAGCGACGTATCCATCTTCGCCACCGGCCATCTGGTATGGGAGGCCCTTCAGGCCGCCGAAGAACTGGAAAAACAAGGAATCTCCGCAGAAGTCATTGACATACATACCATCAAGCCGCTGGACACGGAAGCCGTACTCGCTTCCGCAGCCAAGACCGGAGCAGTGGTTACTGCTGAGGAGCACCTTATAGCCGGAGGTCTCGGAGAGCTCATTGCCGGAGTATTGTCCCGCACCGCCCCCTGTCCCGTCGAGATAGTGGCCGTGGACGACCAGTTCGGACAGAGCGGCACACCGGCCGGACTGATGGAACTTTACGGTCTGGACAAGGCCCACGTAGTATCGGCCGCCATTAAGGCCATCTCCAGAAAGTAGCCGCCGATGGACGACAGGGAGATACTTGACGCACTGCGCGAAGAAGGCAGGGAAAACTATGCTTTCAATCTGCTGGTGCGCAAATACTCCCAGCGTCTTTACTGGCATATCCGCAGGGCTGTCCTGAGCCACGATGATGCGGACGACCTGCTGCAGAACACATTTATAAAAGCCTGGAAGAACCTGCCCTATTTCAGGGAGGAGTCCAGGCTTTATACATGGCTGTACCGCATAGCCACCAATGAGACAATCAACTTTCTCAAGAGCAAGCGTCTGAGAACAATGTTCTCAATGAGCGGATACGAGTCTGCCTTTGCGGACAAACTGGCGTCAGACCCTTATTTCAGTGGAGACGAGATTTCCCGCAGGCTGTACCGGGCGATAGCGAAACTGCCGCCCAGACAGAAGATGATTTTCAATATGAGATATTTCGAAGAATTGAAATTCACCGAGATAGCGGAGATTCTCAACAGGTCGGTCGGAGCGGTAAAAGCATCTTACCACCATGCTTTCACCAAAGTTCATGATATTTTAAGCGGCAATAATTAATCCAAACCGGCAGATAACTGTCTAAAGTACAGTATGAGTGAAGATAAAATACACAACAACCCGTTCACCGTTCCCGAAGGCTATTTCGCCGAACTTGAAGACAGACTCAGGGAGGTAGCCTTGTCACCTGAGGCTCAGTCCGTAGGATGGCTGGCGAAAGTCAAGCCTGCTATGATGCTGGCACTGATGTTCGGTGTCATCGCCGGATTTGGATGGATAGTGTCCAAAATAACCGGCCTGCTGTACACAGACCCTGTGGAATCGGATGACCCCATCACGGCCATGATCGAGGAAGGATGGATAGAGAGCAGTTTTATCTACGCATACAGTGATGAGATAGATGTTGAGGAGGCTCTTATCAACTCTTTGGAGAACACAGTGACGATGGACGAAGAACTGTCGGAAAGCATAGAGGCCCTGCTCAGCGAGGAGGACATCATAAGATATCAGAACCTTGAATAACAATACGACAATGAGACGAATTATTCTTTTTATCACAGCTGCCGCCATATCCCTTTCTGCAGCAGCCCAGCCGGAACCGGACAAGCCCGCATGCAATATCCCCGGACATCCCGACCCCAAGAACATGGAGCAGCTCGAAAGCGCAAAGATAGGTTTTTTCACCTCCCAGATGGGACTTACGCCGGAAGAGGCCGGCAAGTTCTGGCCTGTCTACAACGAGTATCACAAGGCTCTCTGTGAGGCCCGCAAGGCTACGCGGGACAACTACAAGGCTATCAAGGCTATGGCTGACAAGGGTGGGTACTCTGATGTGGAGATGAAGCGTCTCCTTATAAAATATACTGAGGAATGCACCAAGGATGACGAGCTTGAGAAACTGTATCTCGATGAGTTCCTCAAAATCCTGCCCGTGGAAAAGGTCGCCAAGATGTATATCGCCGAGGAGGAGTTCCGGGTCAAGATGATCAAGATGTGGAAAAAACCGGGTAAGGACAATAATCCGCAGGGGCCGGAAGGCAGACCTGGACACGAAAAGCCACAGCAGAGATGATTCAGGCCACAGGTATCACCAAAAGTTTCGGGTCCGTACAAGTGCTCCGGGGCATTGATTTCAATGCCGCTGACAGTGAGGTCATCTCCATAGTCGGAGCCAGCGGGGCCGGCAAGTCCACACTGCTTCAGATACTCGGCTCGCTGTCCAGGCCTGATACGGGCAAGGTGCTGATTGACGGCACTGACATATTCGCCCTGTCTTCCGACGCGCTGGCGGATTTCCGCAACCGGAAGATCGGTTTCGTCTTTCAGTTCCACCACCTCCTGCCCGAATTTACGGCACTTGAGAATACCATGATACCGGCTCTAATCGCCAGAACCCCGGCACTCGAGGCCAGGAAAAAGGCCGAGAATCTGCTCAACACACTCGGTCTCGGTCACCGGACATCCCATAAACCGTCCGAACTGTCCGGAGGCGAGCAACAAAGGGTAGCCATAGCAAGAGCTGTTATCAACAATCCGTCGGTAATCTTCGCCGATGAGCCATCCGGCAATCTTGACAGCCATACAAAAAAGGACATCCACCAGCTTTTCTTCGACCTGCGCGACAGATTTGGACAGACAGTAGTCATTGTAACTCACGACCGCTCTCTGGCAGCCATGTCGGACCGGATGCTTGAAATGAAGGACGGTCTTTTCTGCAATTAGTCTGTAATTAGGTTTCAGTATTCTTGCATTTGTCTTACGATTTATTTAAATTTGTGGGATATTGACAAAATTTACTAACTAATAATAATCTTTTGATAAAATGAAAACCTACCAGACCGGAAACATCAGAAATGTCGTGCTTCTGGGAAGCTCTAAATCTGGGAAGACGACCTTGTCTGAAGCCATGATGTATGAAGGCAAGGTCATTGACCGCAGAGGAACTGTAGAAGCTAAAAACACCATCAGCGACAACACCGAAATCGAACAGATCAACCAGAGATCCATCTATTCTACTCCCCTTTACACGGAGTTCATGGACAACAAGCTGAATATAATGGATACTCCTGGTGCCGATGATTTTATCGGAGGTGTAATATCCTCATTCAAAGTCTGCGATTCGGGAATTCTCGTTGTCAACGCACAGCAGGGAGTCGAGGTAGGTACGGAGATCTTCGCAAGATACGCCGACACCTATAAGATGCCAGTAGTTGTGGCTGTCAACCAGCTTGATGCCGAGAAAGCCAGCTGGGAAAACACTATTGATTCACTCAGGGAGGCATTCGGCAACAAAGTTGTCCTCGTACAGTTCCCCGTAGCAGTAGGAGCCGGATTCAACGGCTTCATCGACGTGCTTACCATGAAGATGTACACTTTCACCGACGATAACGGAACCAGAGTGGAAGCCGATATTCCCGACCAGTTCAAGGCGCAGGCCGACGAGGTGCTCGCGGCCCTTACCGAGATGGCAGCCGAGAGTGACGAAGCCCTCATGGAGAAATATTTCGATGCAGGCGAACTCTCCCGCGAGGAGATAGAGAAAGGCCTCAACCTCGGTTTCCTTCAGGGCTCCATCATGCCTACATTCTGCATCTCCGCAAGAAAGGACATCGGTGTCAAGAAGCTCATGGAGTTCATGATCAACGTTGCGCCCTCGCCCGCACAAGACAACGAGCCCACCAAGGACGGCAAGAGCATACCCTGCAGCGCTGACGGTCCCACATCCATTTTCATCTTCAAGAACGCTCTTGAGCAGCACCTCGGTGACGTGGCCTACTTCAAGGTAATGTCCGGCAAGCTCACTGAGGGCATGGATCTGATCAACGCCGAGAACGGCAACAAGGAACGTATCTCACAGATCTTCGCCGTAGCCGGCAAGAAGAGGGAGAAAGTATCCGAGATGGTGGCCGGTGACATAGGATGCACCGTAAAACTGAAGACCGTCAAGTCCAACCAGACTCTCTGCGCTCCCGGTCAGGACATAATCTACGAACCTATCGTATATCCTCAGGCCAAATACCGCACCGCAATCAAGGCTGTGGACGAAAAGGACGAAGAGAAGCTCGGTGAGATCCTCAACAAGGCAGCGGCCGAGGATCCCACATACATCGTACAGTATGCCAAGGAGCTCAAGCAGACTATTCTCAGCGGACAGGGCGAGCAGCATATCAACATTCTCAAATGGCAGATCAACAACATCAACAAGATGGAAGTCGAGTTCATGGCTCCCCGCATTTCCTACCGCGAGACGATTACCAAGGTCGCCGCAGCAAACTACCGTCACAAGAAACAGTCCGGTGGTGCAGGCCAGTTCGGTGAGGTACACCTCCTCCTCGAGCCCTACGTGGAAGGCGCTCCCCAGAACAACAGATTCAAGGTAGACGGCAAGGAAATGGTCCTCAATATCAAGTCCAAGGAAGAATACACCATGGACTGGGGCGGTAAACTCGAGTTCTACAACTGCATCGTCGGAGGCGCTATCGACGCACGCTTCATGCCTGCCATCCTCAAAGGTATTATGGAGAAAATGGAGGAAGGTCCTCTGACAGGTTCCTATGCCCGCGACATCCGCGTCTACGTGTACGACGGTAAAATGCACCCAGTAGACTCCAACGAGATCTCTTTCAAGCTGGCTGCCCGCAACGCCTTCAAAGAGGCATTCCGCAACGCCGGTCCAAAAATCATGGAGCCTATCTGCAACATCGAGATCATGGTTCCCGGAGAATACATGGGCGATGTGATGTCCGACCTTCAAGGCCGTAGGGCCATGATCGAGGGCATGAGCAGCGTCAAAGGCTTTGAGGTGCTGAAAGCCAGAGTGCCCCTTGCCGAGCTGTACAAATACTCCACTACCCTCAGTTCCCTGACCTCAGGCCGTGCATCCTTCACTATGGAGATGGCCGAGTACCAGCAGGTACCTGCAGATGTACAGGAGAAGCTGCTGAAAGCTTACCAGGAAGAAGAGAAAGACGAATAACCCTTCGGCACGTCATAACGGGCGAACTGCTTCGTTGTTTTCGGTATCACGGCTCAGTCATTTACGGGAGTAAACTCCTTCGCCATGAACCTCAACGCCTCGCATTTCACCCATTCTGACGCACCTCCGTCTGCTTAGCATCCAAACTGGTTGCTTGCAGACCCGGCCATCAGGAACAAAGCCGCATCGGAACCAACCGGTGCGGCTTTTTGTTTTAGAAGAGGTCGTTCCAGTGCCGCTCCATATCCTTGATGGAGGAGAAACCTGACATGGACCACACACAGTTATAAGGCACACCGTACCTTACCATAAGCTGCCTGGCAAACATAAGCCTTGCTGCCATTACTTCTTTTCTTTTAGACTGCTGATTCAACAGCATGGATTTTGAGAACATCATTACTTATCGGTTATATTTGAAAACTTAAAGTTATAATCAAACATCCAACCAGCACAGATAATAAAGAAACCGCGCATCGATTTTTACGTTTTTTAACAGCCATCCCCGTTTCAGAAAGCTCTATTGGTTGTTTTCTACAACTATAAGTTAGTTTTTAAATTCTTTTTTTGAAAATACTTTTGTTTATGTTATGACAAATGAGGAAATCAGAAATAGAATAAAAGCCAGACGAAAGGAGCAGCAGTTATCCCAAGCGGATCTGGCTGAAAAATTGTCTATCTCACAGACTGCATACTACAAAATTGAGAAAGGCAATACCGGTCTCATCAGCGACCATCTTCCCAAGATAGCCTCAATACTTAATATCCCAGAAGAAGAGCTCGTTCTCGGATATGACACCTCCAAATACTCTGAAGAACTTAAGGAAAAAGAGAAACGGATAGCCGAGCTTGAGTCAATCATAGCCGATAAGGAAAAAATTATAGAGCTGCAGAACGAGCTTCTGAAAAAAATTTAGTTGCTTTGCAGTATGCTTGAGACTTTTGACATAGCCGGCACCATAGAGGCCGGTACTGACGAGGCCGGACGCGGATGCATCGCAGGACCGGTATACGCTGCGGCGGTAATACTCCCTGCGGACTTTAACGACCCAGGGCTCAATGACTCGAAACAACTGTCCCGACGCGAGAGAGAGCGCCTGAGAGACATCATCGTAAAAGAAGCCATGTCCTGGTGCGTAGCCTCGGCCAGCCCTGAGGAGATAGACGACGTCAACATCCTCAACGCCTCCATCCTGTCCATGCACAGGGCCCTGGATGGACTTGGCACCACTCCTGAGCACATAATCGTAGACGGTAATCGCTTTAAAGCATACAAAAACATACCTTTTACATGTTTCGTGAAAGGAGACGGAAGATACGCCTCCATAGCGGCCGCATCCATACTGGCAAAGACGTTCAGGGATGATTTCATGAGAGAGGCCGCCACGCAGTACCCTCAATACGGATGGGAAGTCAACTGCGGCTATCCGACAAAGGCGCACCGTGAAGCCGTTATGAGATACGGCATCACTCCCCTGCACAGGAAGTCGTTCAAGATACTTCCGGACCCGGAACTATTTTAACCCTTCCTTGCTTAGAGTAAATTCAAACCTGAGTCCCGAAGGCGAGGCTGAGACAGCCCGAATACTGCCGCCATGCAGATTAACGGCATTCTTGACTATCGACAGGCCCAGACCCGTACCTCCTATCTTGCGGCTGCGGCCCTTGTCCACGCGGTAGAACCTCTCGAAGATACGTGTCATGTGTACATTGTCTATTCCGACTCCGTCATCCTCTACGGATATCCAGTACATAGTGGAGTCTTCCTTGTCCAGTGACACTTTAACCGTTGTGCCCTTGGAATAGAAAATGGCATTCTCCAGCAGGTTGCGGAAAATCGAATATAGCAGATTACGATTGCCGACAATCTCCTTTCCATCAGGAAAGCTATTGATTATCTGCATAGTGCTTCTATCCAAGGGACCCGCCTTATATTCCTGCCCGGAGTCAGTGTCGTATTTCCCGGCCACAGGTGCCATATCCGAGACTGCCTCGGAGACCACATCGGAAAGCGATATCTTTTCTTTCTCAATCTTGTCACTGGCCTCGTCCATACGGGTAATTGTTGACAAGTCTGTCAGCAGGTTGGACAGACGCTGGGACTGCTCGTAGCACTTACGCAGAAACATCTCTTTCTGGGGAGTACTGAGCGCAGGATTATTGATAATTGTCTCAAGATAACCGTTTATACTGCTGACCGGAGTCTTGAGCTCATGACTGATGTTCTGGGTAAGCTGCTTCTTCTGCCGGATATTGTCCTGGGACTCCCTGACCACCATCTCTCTGGCTGCTGAAAGAGTGTCCCTGTCCGTCATGCTTCTACGGTACACCTGAACGAGACGGTTGAGCAGGCGGCCCAGGCGGTTGTCCGGGAACGGCGGAAAGACCACATCCAAAGGATTACCTTTCTCAGCCATATAGACGAACTCCTCCAGCCTGGCCAGAGTATTTCTCCTATCCAGAAGATATTTGAACATACACTCAATTATACATCAAAACCGTAACCATAACCCTGACGGGTGACGATGAACTTGCCATACTCACCTATCTTCTTGCGAAGACGGGTGATGTTCACGTCTATTGTCCTGTCAAGCACCACAACCTCGTCGCTCCAGACATTATGCAGTATCTCCTCCCGCGAAAGCACCCTGCCCGAATTGCGCAGGAAAAGAATCATAATCTCCATCTCCTTCTTGGTGAGCTGCACCTCCTGACCGTCGATATAGCACTTGTGCTTGAGAAGATCCAGACGCAGTCCGTTGTAGGTGAGACTGTCCCCGTCCACCTCCGTCTGGGAGGAGACATGCTGCGCCTGCACATGAGGCTGCTGGGCACAGCGGCGGAGCACGCTCTTTACCCTGGCCACCACTTCCCGCACGGAGAAAGGTTTGGAGATATAGTCGTCCGCACCCAGGGTCAGACCGGCTATCTTATTGTCTTCAGTATCTTTGGCCGTACAGAAAATAATCGGAATCGAAGCCGTGGCCGGATCCTTTTTCAGAAGCTGAGCCATCTTGAAACCGCTCATACCGCCCATCATGATGTCAAGCAATATCAGCGAATAACTCTTCAAGTCCATCTTGAGCGCCTGTTCGGCACTATAGGCAACATCGGCCTCATAGCCCTCTATCTCGAGATTGAACTGCAGTATCTCACAGATAGACTCCTCATCGTCTACTATAAGTATCTTTTGCATACGCAAATATAATATTTTTCCCTATGCCTCCTTGCCTTTCACAGTAGAAAGATAAGTATAGGCGCGGATAAGATGCTTGAGGTCATCAGCCATCTGTTGTGTCTCCTGAAGAATGGTCTGATAGAGAATATATATGTTAAAGTTGGATGTATCTGATTCAGAATTGAAACGGTCCACATTGTTCTTGCGAAGAACAGCTACCTGCTTCTTGTATGCGGAAATCTCCTTAATAATCGCCTTTGACTTGGCATCATCAGCGCCGGTTCCCACATACTCAGAGGTTCTTCTCAACAGTACCAGGAAAGCCTCGCTTGCAGGAGCGAACTCCTCGACACAGTCCTTGGGAAGCGGATTGAAATTGTTCTCCAAATGTTCCTTGCAGGGTTCCGATATGCGTTTGAGGCTGTACAACAGCTGCGACAGGTGATTGGATTCCAGATGAAACCAGGTACCGGCCTGCATCGACACGGCGGGATCCGTACGCTTCAGCGCCAGTATCTCTTTCCTCCTTACAGACTTGTATCCCTCAATCTCCCCGTGCAGGGTATTGTAATTGCGCCGCAGGCACTTGAGGTTCTCATTCTCGAAGCAGTCGATAAACGTGGTGTAGTAATTGGAGACATAGTCGAGCTCCTTCACCGTATTGTCCTTGATCTGTCCCTTGAGCAGAGCCCATACCTGCTCAGGACTGTCGGCAGACATCATCTGCTCGAATACCGTCTTGTTCTTCTCTTTCTCATGGGCCTTCCTATTGAAACGGATATTGCTGCGGATAATGATAAACAGCGCCACGAGACTGAGGAGTATCATGGCTATAAAACCTCCGTAATGCATTATCAGTGCCATCACGAAACATACCGCAAAGGCTATCACTGCTGTCAGCAGCCAGCCGCCCATCACGGACATCATGCCGGTCACCCTGCCGACAGCGCTCTCGCGATCCCAGGCACGGTCCATCAGGGAAGTACCCATAGCCACAGTGAATGTAACGAATGTTGTAGAGAGGGGCAGCTTGAGTGATGTTCCGAGGGCAATCAGGAGAGAGGATACCACCAGGTTGACGGCGGCCCTCATCTGGTCAAATGCCGCACCTTTGACAAGAATGGCCTCATCCTTGTTGAACCGGCTGTCAATCCAGTTGCGCATCCTTACAGGCGTCACCTTCTCCAACCATGTGGCGAAAGAGTTGGCAATCTGCACCAGACGGCGTCCGGTGGCGGAAGTACCGAAAGAAGCCTCGGACTCGTTCTGGTTGGTCAGATTGACCTCGGTGTTGATCACGTTACGCGCTTTCTTGGATGTCGCAAGGGCAAATACCATGGTCGCTCCGGAAAGCACCAGGAATATCATGGGCGTATGCGCCGGCTCAAGCAGACTGCCCATCAGGTAATTGTCTGCCCCGACAGCCACTCCGTTGGCCGCATAGTCCTGATAAGCGGAATATCCCGCAAGAGGCACGCCGACAAAATTAACCAGGTCATTGCCTGCAAATGCCATTGCCAGCGAGAGAGTTCCCATCAGCACAATAACCTTCAGAATATTGACCTTGCACCAATATAGTATCTGCATGATGATACTGCTGCCCACGAAAAGGCAAAGCACCAGCATGCCTGTATGCTCCTTGATCCACGCATTGGCGTCAGCAGTCATAAACGACGAGTCCTTAAGGCCCTTTATAAGCAGGAAGTACACGATGGCTGTTGTCGCTATACCACCGAAGACACCGGCAAGATATTTAAGCCTGGGCTTATAGTTGAAAGTAAAGATAGTTCTGACTATCCACTGAATGACCATACCGAAGACAAACGCAATAGCTATTGAAAGGAATATGCCGAGAATCACTGACAGGGCCTTGTCCGTGTTGATCATCTGCGCGAATGTCAAGGCACCGTCGGTCTGTATGTTCTTTATCATGGCGAGGGCCACCGTACCTCCGAGCAGCTCGAACACGAGCGAGACAGTCGTGGAAGTCGGCAGACCTCTGGAATTGAATGCGTCCAACAGTATCACATCCGTCACCATTACCGCCAGCATAATCGTTATCAGCTCAGCAAAACTGAAATACTGGGGTTGGAATATTCCATGGCGGGCAATGTCCATCATACCGTTGGACAAGGAGGCTCCGAGGAAGACTCCGATGGAGGCGATGATGATGAGGTTGCGGAACTTAGCGGTCTTGGAACCGACCGCGGAGTTGAGAAAATTAACTGCGTCGTTGCTCACGCCGACTATGATGTCCGAAATGGCGAGGCAAAAAAGGAAAACGATGATTCCTATATATAAAAACTCCATAACGTGTGAAAATTTCAGTTGCAAAAGTATGGCTGTCATGTTACAAAAGTATTACAGAATTGTAACAAGAATATGAAATGCGTGTGGATTACACCATTTTACGAGAGAAGCGCCATGAATAACCGCTATGAATCACAAGCACTACCGACGCGCCCGCTCCACGTGTATTCAAACGCCGTGGGACCGGGAATCACAACTGCCGTCAATCACGTTGCGACAGTAATGGTTCTGTTGTGCCGCATTACGTCAGCTCTTTGCAGGCTCTTTAACAGGGGCTACTGCCAGAGAATCCCTACCCTGCAGCAAAGTGCACTTCCTCATGTCGTCCGCAGGTTCTTTCCACAACGGCACCGAATCGTTTTGAATGGCTGAGAATTGCGCGTTATTTTTCAAGTGAATGGATGTCAGCGCGTTACAAAACGCCTTGCATTTTTCAGTTTCTCAGAATGACGACTCTTTGGAAAGGATCCGATGAGAATCGCAGGGCGTTTTCCAAATTATTGAGAATAAACATTTTACAAGCCCCATGTATTCCATGAGCAACTTCCTCGATTGCGCCAGTTCTAGAAATTGCGATGCAGAACGACCGAAATGGCCGGTATCGTCTGCATAGTCTGAACGGCCGAGAGGACCGGCATGATCGAGACAGCCGAAATAGACTGATTGGCCAGCATCATCGGAACAGCCGGACAGTCAGAATAATCTGAACGGACGACACCAGCCGGCGAGCTGATGTATAATCACGGCACAGCAATACAAGCTGGGTCATACCGTGCGCACACTGCGGAGCTGTGCCAAGTGACTTTGCCCGCTGATACGAGAATTCGATATTTTTCCTAAATTTGTAGGAAACAATTATTTACTCTTTGCATTCTATGAAAAGAACATCTATCTCCACTATGCACATCCTCGGCATAGTACTGACAGCCGCAGCCGCCCTGCTCTGCGCGTCCTCATGCGGCCCGAAAAGCAACAGCAGTACCTCACAGCGCAGTCTCGAAGGGCTCATCTCGGTAAAATACGAAGACCTGAAGCAAGGAGAGGACATACTCATATCCGAGTGGGTAGGCGAACCGGAGTTCATCGCTTTGGACAGCAGGCCCGAGGCCGTCACCAACGGCATGACACAGACTATATCGGACAATTACATAGGTATCTACGGCAAGGGCACCGAAACCGTATTCAAGCTCTTCGACAGGGCCTCCGGGAGCTATCTGCGTGACATAGGAGGCATCGGACGCGGACCGGGCGAGTACCTGAGCATATCCTCGGCACAGATAGACGAGGCCGGCGGCAAAGTCTGGATAAGCACCTTAGAGACAAACAAGATATACTGCTACGATATCGGTACAGGCCGGCTCATAGCGGACATCAAACTGCCGTACAAGGCCGAGAACAATAGCAACAACGGCTACAACTTCGTGGTGGACAGCCTGTCGGAGACCATAACCGTCGCTCCTCTCCCATTCAAGGACAAATGCCCCGCCGCCGTGTGGTGCCAGGATTTTGAGGGCAACATCATCTGGGAGATTCCCGAGGCATATACCTTAGAGGAGAATGTGCTGCTGACCATGCAGACATACAACAATATTCCCGGCACTATGGATCTGTGCTTCAACTCCAACAACACCATTCAGGACACTATCTACGTAGTGGAGGACAGGGAGCTCCGTCCCCTGCTGGCCGTACAGTTCGAGGGCGTTACGGAGCCTGGCCACATAGACTTCAGCGAAGACAAGATATTCCGTCAACCGGTTCTCCTTCCCGACTATGCCGTAATCAAGTTATCCAAAATAGCCGGCATGACGAGCAAAGGTCCGGAGTATATCCTTGATTATGAGTATCTGCCCAGCGTAGTCCTAGACCGCAGGACCGGACAGGTCGGGCTGCACAACATTGTAGACGACATAATGGCGTGGAGCGACGACGACTTCACCTTCTCCAACGGTTATCTCGTAAGAAGCTTTGATGCCATGACATTCAAGGAAGCCGGGAGCAAGGCCCTGACAGACGGCCCTCTGAGCGACACCGCCCGCGAGCGGATAACCGCCATACTGTCAGGACTCTCAGACAACAGCAACAATATCCTGATGATAGCCCCCCTCAAGTAGCCGTTTTCCCGTACGGTGCCGCACGACATCAGGGATTTTTGCGTAAATTCGCACCATGACCAACAGACAATAAAGAAATATGGAAAGAAAAATCGCACTCATCACCGGTGCCACAAGCGGTATCGGAGAGGCCTGCGCCAGAAAGTTCGCCGCAGGCGGATACGACATCATCATCAACTGCCGCAAACCTGAAAAGGGAGAGGCCCTGAAGGCCGAGCTGGCCCAAATCGGGGCCGACGCACTCGTATTGCCGTTCGACGTACGTCACCGCGAGGAAATCTTAACGGCCCTCAACTCACTTGAAGGCAAATGGAAGAACATCGACGTGCTCATCAACAACGCCGGCCTGGTATTCGGCGTCGACAAGGAGCACGAGGGCAATCTGGACGAATGGGACATCATGATAGACACCAACATCCGCGGCCTGCTCTCGATGACCCGTCTCGTAGTACCCGGCATGGTGGAGCGAGGACGCGGCCACATCATCAACCTCGGCTCCATAGCCGGTGACGCGGCCTATCCCGGAGGCAGCGTGTACTGCGCCACCAAGGCCGCTGTCAAGGCCCTGTCCGACGGCCTGCGCATAGACCTTGTGGACACTCCTCTGAGAGTCACCAACATCAAGCCCGGGCTCGTGGAGACCAACTTCTCCGTCGTCCGCTTCCGCGGCGACAAGGCCAAGGCCGACAGCGTCTACAAGGGCATCCGCCCTCTGACCGGAGCCGACATCGCCGAAGTCGCATGGTTCGCCGCCAGCGCACCCGAGTACATGCAGATTGCAGAGGTACTCGTCATGCCCACCAACCAGGCCACCGGCACCATCACATACAAGAAACCCTGACAAGACGGCACTCCGCAAAATCACAACAAGCTAATTGTCAGGCCACTACATTTCACATAGGTGCCACGTCGGCTTTCCAAAACTGAACGCGGCACCTCTTAAAATCAGAAGTAACTCATTTACAGATAGTTACAAATCCAGAACTTGCCCGATACGATGAAGTATAAAATATCCTTAATCTGCGCTGTCTGCTGTCTGCCGCCCGTCCTATCCGGATGCGGCAGCCGGCAGAACGCTGCAACCGAACCTATAATCATCACCGTAAACTATAACGGCTTGCAGGACAAAGGAACCGTAAATCTCTCGGAACTTTTCGAAGAGCCGGAGTTCATCGCCCTTGACAGCCGCAGTACCGACGCCTATGTCTCCGATCAGACAAACGCCATATCGGACAACTACATCGGCAGATCCGGCGGATATTTCAAAAGCATACCATACAAGCTGTACGACAGGAAGACTGGAGAATACCTGGGGCCCGTCGGCAACATAGGACGCGGTCCTGGCGAATATGCCTACATACTCAGTTCCTACATCGACGAGCAAAACGGCCGGATATGGCTGCATTATGCTCCGGAGAAACTTTATGTCTATGATCTGAAGACAAGAGAATTCATAGAGGACGTGCCATTAGCCTACGGACTCGGGGACTATAATTTCTACAAATCCGACTTCATCGTCCATCCTGAATCCGGTACCATCACCTGCGTCAGAGTCCCCTATCCCGAAGACATGGACACCGTGATAGCCTGGCAACAGGATTTCAAGGGCAATGTGCTGTGGGCCGCATCCGAGAAAGGCAGGAGCATGCCGTCAACCCAAAGTGAAGGTATAAGCACATGGCTTCTGACGAGCCACAAGAATGTCAGCAATGGTATCGATGCCTCATTCAACACGCTCAATGCCGTAGAAGACACTGTATTCATAGCCGTGAACGGCAGGATGAATCCTGTTTTCACCATAGACCTGGGCCGTAAAGCAGGGACACAGGAAAAGGTAAACATGACGACAACAAGCACCCTCCTGCCGGACAAGATACTTACAAGCATCAACCACCCCAATCCGGCAGAGAATGGCATCATAACATTCTCACCATCAGGCACAGTCATAACCGACAGAAAGAGCGGAGAAGCCTACAGATGCGTAATTGTCAACGACTATCTGGGCACTGGAGAGATTTCCCCTTCACCATCTTACGGCTATCTGATACACTCATACGACCCCGTGTCGTTCCGGGAAACGGCGACTGCCGCCTTAGAGAACGGCAGTCTGTCAGACGCGGCCAAGGACAAGATCCGCACCATCCTCTCCGACTTGTCCGACGATGACAACAACATCCTGGTCCTGTACAAAATCAAGTAACCTATATTCACCATGAAACACTCATATGCATACATGCTGCTCCTTAGTCTCCCGGTGCTCCTGACGTCCCTGACCTCATGCGGCCAGAAACCGGTGACAGACGGCGGACTTGTCTCAGTACAGTATGAGAAGCTGCCCCAGGGAGAAGACCTGCTGCTGTCCGAATGGGTCGGAGAGCCGGAATTCATTGCACTGGACAGCAGTGTCCCCGAAGCACTTACTGACGGCGGCAACCTCACCGTCTCAGAGCACTACATCGGAGTATTCCCCAACACGGAAAGGCCCTTCAAGCTCTTTGACCGCGCTACCGGAAAATTTCTCTGTAATGTCGGCAACATAGGACGCGGCCCCGGAGAATACAATCGGATATCCTTCGCGCAGATAGATGAGACCGGAGGGAAAATCTGGATAAGCACCTTGTATGACAACAAAATCCATACATACGACATCAGCACCGGCCGGTTCCTGGAAGACCTTCCCTTAGCTTACGAGGCAGAAGGCAACCCGAATCAAGGTTACAACTTCATGGTTGACGGCTCCGCGCAGACCGTTACCATAGCCACGACTCCGTTTGACGACGGATGCCCGGTCATCGCCTGGTGCCAGGACTACGAGGGCAATGTCCTTTGGGAGATTCCGAAAACAGGAACGATACCGGAGAATGCCATACTCAGCCTCCATACCTCTCTCAATGTGGACGGAGCTCTGGATATCTCCCAGTGGTCGATGAACACCCAGCAGGACACCCTGTTCGTCATCGAGGACAGAGAGCTGCATCCGCTGCTTACGATGGAGTTAGGAAGGGCCACAGAACCCAACGCCTTGACATTCAACGATGGAGACTATATGCATGAGCCCTGTATCCTGCCGGACTACGTACTTGTGAACATCAGCCAGATAAAGATGGTAACAAGCAGAAACACCGGCTCAGGGGCAAGCATAAGCCTGGAGACAGATCTGCTGCCTGCAATAGTACTGGACCGCCGGACCGGGAAGGTCTCACGCCGCACAGTCATTGACGATATCCTGACGATGGACGAGACCAGTCCCTCTTTCAAATGCGGATACCTCGCAGAGTCCTACAGTCCGGAATATTTCATAGAGACAACCGCAAAAGCCCTGGAGGAAGGCAATCTCAGCAACGCCGCCCGCAAACGCATCTCCACCATCTTAGAGAACCTCAGCGAGGAGGACAATAACGTAATCCTATTAGCCCCGATCAAATAACCATTCCATGGTAAAAAAGAAAAAGCCGGCCTCAACGAGAACCGGCTTAATGCTGCCATGCAGACGCCTCCTGCTAGAAATAGTATCTGAAGCCGAGGGAAGCTCCGAGATTAATGCCGAAATTAAAGTCATTGACTGTCCTTTTTACGGTCTCATTGCCTAAGGTCTGCTTATACTGCATCAACGAATATGTAAGATCACCGGCTCTGAACGAGATACCGAAGTTATGCACAGGCCGGTATTCAAAAGACAGCAGCGACAATGAAATATAGAAATTAGTCACACCAAAAAGCTTTTCCTTGCTGGTTTCTGTCTTATAATTCTGGGAACCGAAGCCTACACCGAGGTCAAGGCCGGGTGCATAGAAAAATTTATTCTCCACTATGGGCACATAGTAGCTGATACCGGGATTGATGACAAACATACCTGTATTTGTACTGCTCTTGTAATCAGGGTCACTGACATCAGGCTCTTTCTGAAAAGAGTAACCGAGGCCCAGATGCAGCTCCAGATTATCGATTATAAAATAGCCGAACTGAGGAGTGATACTCATCTGAAAACCTCCAGGGCTTTTAACAGTAGTGTTCTCAGCAGTAACCTTAGTGCTGTTACCGGCCATGCCTATACTTCCGGAGATATACATGTCTCCCTGATTCTGAGCGTTCAACGCAGTTACACCTAAAATGCACAAAAGTGCGCACACGATAGCGATTCTTTTCATACTTTAGTATTTAATTGGTTGATAAAAGTTTCTTGACGAAAGTAGATATGAGGCGGCCGTCTGCCTGACCTGCAAGCTTCTTGGTGGCAACGCCCATCACCTTGCCCATGTCGGCCATGGATGAGGCTCCGGTTTCGGCGATAATAGCCTTGACCGCCTCCTCGACCTGAGCCTCCGAGAGAGCTGCGGGCAGATATTTCTCCATAACCGCAGCCTCTGCCAGCTCATTGTCAGCAAGGTCCTGACGAGCCTGCTGAGAATAGATCTCCGCACTCTCCTTGCGCTGCTTCACTAATTTCTGCACTATCTTGACCACCTCGGCATCCTCGAGGCTGTCCTTAGCACCTCCTTCGGAGGTCTTGGCCAGAAGAATCGCGGCCTTGACCGCACGTGTGGCTGCGAGAGCCACCTTGTCCTTGGCGACCATGGCCGCCTTGATGTCGGACTGTATCTGCTGTTCGAGTGACATATTTTCAGTTTTTAAATTTTCCCAGAATTTTAAAATCATTTATCCTCCTTGAAAGTGCTCTGCAGGAAGAGCTCGTCCATCTGCACCTGGTCGATGCGCGAGGGAGCGTCGAGCATCATGTCGCGTCCCTGATTGTTCTTGGGGAATGCGATGAAGTCCCTGATGCTCTCCTGTCCGCCGAAGAGGGCGCAGAACCGGTCGAAACCGAATGCGATACCTCCGTGGGGGGGTGCGCCATACTTGAAGGCGTTGATCAGGAAGCCGAAGCGGTAATCCGCATCCTCACGGCTGAAACCGAGGACCTCGAACATACGCTCCTGCACTTTGGAATCGTGGATACGGATGGAGCCGCCGCCCACCTCGGTGCCGTTGAGCACGAAGTCGTAGGCATTGGCGCAGACGCGCTCCAGATCCTCCTTGCGGTCGCTGTAGAACCATTCCATATGCTCGGGTTTGGGAGCGGTGAAAGGATGGTGCATGGCATAGAAACGGGAGGTCTCCTCGTCCCACTCCAGCAGGGGGAAGTCCACCACCCACAGGGGGGCGAACACCTTCGGGTCGCGCAGGCCCAGACGGTTACCCATCTCGATACGCAGGGAGCCAAGGGCGGTGCGCATCCTGTTCCGTGCTCCGGCCAGAATCAGGATCAGGTCTCCCTTCTGAGCCTCAACGGCTGCGGCCATTGCGGCCAGGTCATCGGGAGTCAGGAACTTGTCGGCCGATGACTTGAAAGTACCGTCCTCATTGCACTTGATATAGACCAGGCCTTTCGCGCCTATCTGGGGACGCTTTACCCATTCGGTCAGCTCATCGGTCTGCTTGCGGGAGTAGCCGGCGCATCCGGGCACTGCGATACCGCCCACATACTCTGCCGAATCGAAGACAGGGAAACCGTGGCCCTGCGCCAGAGAGGTGATCTCGTGCAGCTTCATGCCGAAGCGGATATCCGGCTTGTCGGAACCGTAGGAGTCCATGGCCTCGGAATAGGGCATCCGGTAGAAAGGCTCCGTAAAATCCCTGCCGAGTACATTGTGGAAGAGTGTCTTGATCATGCCCTCGAAAGTCTCCAGCACATCGTCGCGCTCCACGAAGGACATCTCGCAGTCTATCTGGGTGAACTCCGGCTGACGGTCGGCCCTCAGGTCCTCGTCCCTGAAGCAGCGCACGATCTGGAAATAGCGGTCATAACCGGCTACCATGAGCAGCTGCTTCTGCTGCTGGGGGCTCTGGGGCAGGGCGTAGAACTGACCCGGATTCATACGCGAAGGCACCACAAAGTCGCGGGCACCCTCGGGAGTGGACTTGATCAGGTAAGGGGTCTCGATCTCCATGAATCCCTTGCTGTCAAGGTAATTGCGAACCTCGTGGGCCATGCGGTGACGCAGCATAAGGTTCTTTTTCAGAGGATTGCGGCGCAGATCGAGGTAGCGGTACTTCATCCGCAGGTCATCGCCGCCGTCCGACTCATCCTCGATGGTAAACGGAGGCGTGGCAGCCGCATTGAGCACGTTGAGGGACTCCAGACGTACCTCCACGTCGCCCGTATCCATCCTGGCATTCCTGCTCTGACGCTCCTGGACAGTGCCCGTAATCTGTATTACATATTCGCGGCCCAGCTTCTCCACCTGCTCGTTCAGCTCCCTGGAGACCGACTCGTCTATTATGATCTGTGTGATACCGTAACGGTCCCTCAGGTCGATGAAGCTCATGCCGCCCATCTTCCTGACTCTCTGGACCCAGCCGGCCAGAGTCACCTTCTGGCCCGCATTCTCAAGGCGAAGCTCGCCGCATGTGTGTGTCCTGTACATAACTTGTCGATTATTTACGGATGCAAAGTTAGAAAAAATAACCTCATTGAGCCCGCCCGACGGCTAAAAGTCCACACCGAACTTGAAACCGAGCATCAGCCAGCGGTTATCGCTGTTGGAAAGAAATACGTATTTGAGGTCAATACCCGTATGGAACCACTTTAAGGGACGGTAGAGCAGGGTCGTACTGACACCGAAGACGGCCCTGGTAGACTCCCGGACACGGTTGGTGGTGCCGTACCCCACGCCCGTCTCGATTGTGGGGCAGATGGTGAGTTTCCCGGTCTTCTTGCCGAACAGAAGGGAAAGATAGGCCGTACCCATCGCCATGCCCCTCATTCGGGAGTCAGTGTACAGCGTGCCCTTGGTCACGATACCGCCAAGGTTGATGCCCGCCTCCAGATTGTTGTTCAGGAAAGTGTACCCGAAACCCACAGCCTCATAGCCGTAAGTCTCAGGCCCGCTGCTGAATACCGGAAAAGCCAAATTGATATTTACCGTGAAATCGCCCCGCGTCCTCTCTTTCTCTGGCACCGGCGCTTTTTTCTGATCAGCCAAAGCCGTAAAAGAGAGCAACGGCAATATAAAAAACACAGCGGCTACACGAAGTACCGTGCTGAATTCGTCAAAAGGTACCGCTCTACTTGAAATCTCAATCATATAGCAACTTATCAGAATCCATCATCACTCCAGTTCTATGGGGCAACTGCGGGTTATCATCTGAATTATGCCGCTATACGTATCGTACTTGTAGCGCACACCAGAGCATTCCTCCGGAAGCGCATCACCAGGGAACCATTCTATCACTCCCGTGGCCGTCTCCGTATACTCCTCCTTATCACCTGACATCTTCCGGACCTTTCGGATATTGTCCCCGACACATATACCATTTACAGAAAAATCATCGGAGAACAGCATATACTGCTTCAGGGTAAATGTTCCATCCTCCTCCTTGACCATCTTGAAGAAATCATCTCCGGGGTACAATGCAGTAAACACTTCCACCCCCTCCTCTTGAAAGAACATATCAGGCTTACCCAATATCTCCACAAGATCCTCCAGAGCATAACTTCCAGAAATCATCATCACGTCCACAGACTCTTTTTTCTGTCCGTAAGCGGACGTCGAGGCAAAAAATAGCATCAATACCGGCAACCATGCCGCTACTGACGTTGCCTTATAAAATCTTCTTTTCATAAGTGTATTTGGTTTTATTCCGCCAAGATAGAAAATAATCCAGAATTAGAGCATTTTTTGCAATGGAAGTTACAGATAAATTGCAAACAGCGTTGTGGTATTGTCCTCATTGAAGCGCGACCAGTAGAGAACATTGTCCTCGACATAGTCGGGGACTATTCTGTATTCCTGACCGTCAAACCTGAGGATGAAGCCCTCGTCCACCCCGCTCTCATACTCCGCGAGGCCATAGCGATAGTGCGAGACTCTCTTTCCGGTCGTAATGTCGTAAATATCGTAAAACAAGCACATATCTTTCTGATACACGTAACTGGCCAGATAATACTTACCACATATACATTCATACTCTATTTGGAATTTATTGGCTTTTGCGGCATCGTCTACCATGACTTGCATATCAACAGACTCTGTATAACGTCCGAAGTCCGTCCGCAGATAAGGCACATACGTCGAATCACTTAAGACATAGTACGTATATTCGCCAAAAGGCTTGTACATCACCTTGCCATTGTACACCCTCATACTTTCAAAGACAGTAAAAGCCACTGTTGGGCGCTGTGCATCATTCATAATAGGCATCAACCTGCCAACCGGATTAAAATCTTTGTCCAAGATAGTTATAGCGTAATCTCTGGTATTTCTCGAGATGCCGGTAGCGGCATACCTGTCCTTGCCGAGCGGAACTATATCCCCTGAAGCTGACACTTCATCGTTTTTTATCTCATTCTTAAACTCCCCGTCGGAATCAAGAATGATAAGCTTATTAAAAGTGTCCAAAATCTGAATCACATTATTATAAGGATTATATCCGATAGAGCACATGGAAGCAAATTCGCCGGGTCCACGGCCAATCCTCCTGTTTGCACTGACTACATGCCCGTCTTTATCCAGCACCACGATGATATTGTCAGCCGTCATTCCGAAGAGCCTGTCTTCCGATATTCCGAACAGTCTTATATCATAAAGAGAGTCTGTACGGAACGTAAGCGTATCTATCCTGACCGCTATGCTCTCCAGGCCGATGGTATCAGTCCGGTTGATATGCTTTCCTCCTTTGATAACATACATGCCTTTCTCCCCGCACGAAGACAGAAAGCATACGGACAGCACCACAGCCCAGCAGAATTTCAGAAATATATGCATATTTTTCATATCAGTCCAGTATTTCTATCGAATAAACCGCAAATGCAAGCTCATCCTCTCCTGTCAGGAGCTGGATGTTCAGACCGCCCTGCGATACAAATACGGAATAACGGAATACAGAGAAGGCCTCTTCCTTTATGTCACTCTCACCTATAACGCGGAAGTCCTCATCCAGAATGATGATCGAGAGTTTTTTGGCCTTGTTGGAAAGATTGACTCCCGGCATGGGAGTGCTCTTCTCAACGATTCTGTAATATAAGTTGCGCCAAGGATCATAGACTATGTTTCCGTATGAGGTAATCTCACGGAAATATTCAATCTCCCTCTCCGTGGAAATTCCCATGCCCCCTAAAAGTCCTTTCGCCAGCGGTTTCAGTTTATCGTCCTTGTATACACTTCCGGCATAGTACGACGTCACCTTTTTCGAGATAAGGTTGAACACATAGATGTTGTCATCCGCAGGGAATCCTGTCACCGTTATAGACTTGTCACTGTTATATGCCGTGTACGGGACGCGCATGAGCAAGTCTCCGTAAAAATCCCTGTAAAGGTCCGGATATGGTATCAGTTTTTCAGAGACCTGTCCTGTCCCGCCATCTATAACTACCAGACTGAAGTCATTATCTGCATTACTGGAATAAACCAGACCAGCAGAAGTCATATACGGCTGCCCCTGGCCTCCCGGCAGGATATCCGACTTTTCATCCAGGCTGTATGCCCCCAGCTGCACGCCATCCCTGTTGATAAGCCTTATATCATCACGGCTCATGAAGTCCATGATATATATGCTGTCGAGTGAGACTATGTTCATGCTCCAGGGCATTACCGGAGTCTTTATCCTGACCGGAGACTTTACAGTACTGTCTATATGGAAACGCTCTATGTATCCGGTAATCTTGTTGTAAAAATAGTAATATCCGCAACTGTCGTAGAACGTGCTCTGCATCATCGGGGTTGTCTCTTCATCCAAAGCCAGCCTTATCTCACCTGTCTTCACAAGCCCTACCGAATCTATTCTCTCCAACCGTACCGTATCCGCTTTACTATAATTGGCGCAGCCGGCAAGGGCAGCCGCACCAATTATCATCAAAAACTTATGTCTACTCATTTCTAATTAATTGCCGTTGAGTTATCAGTATCATCCTTCGCAGTTTCATGCTTTACGCAATCCTTACTTTGAAACCAGTTCCTGTCAGCACAAAAATAATTTGTTCCGTCACTCTCGCAATGGCCATCATTGTGCTCATTTGTGCAAATATAAAAAAAAATACTATTTTTCAAAACCAAGGTCCTGCACAGTATCCACAAATACAGCCATGCAAATCAAATTATTCTATTTGCATAATTCAAATCAAATAATTAGTTTTGCGGAAAAAGACAATGGAAATCACCGACAATCCCTTTGTCGTCTCAGGCAGCATACAGCCGGAGTATTTTTGCGACCGCCGCGAGGAATCCGCCCGGCTCATAAAGTCTGTCACCAGCGGCAACAATCTGTTGCTCCTCTCTCCCAGGCGTATGGGCAAGACCGGACTGATCCAGTTCTGCTACGGCAAGAAAAAGTTGAGCGGACACCATCGGTTCTTTATCGACATATTGCATACCACCGGACTGAAAGAGTTCACATATCTTTTAGGCAAAGAAGTCTTCAACAAGCTGTTGTCCGCAGACCGCAGAATGCCCGGCCTGCTTATCCGAACTTTGAAATCCATCAGCGGAAAGCTCGGATTCGACCCCGTCAGCGGACTGCCCGCATTCTCCTTGGAGCTGGGCGATATTGACCGACCCGAATACACATTGGAGGAAATATTCACCTGCCTGCAGGAAACTGGAAGGCCATGCATAGTCTCCATAAACGAATTTCAACAAATAGCGAGATATCCTGAGAAAAACATTGAAGCCCTGCTCCACTCCAATATCCAGCGGATAAGCAACGCCAGATTCATCTTCGCCGGCAGCGGGCGCCACCTCATGCAAGAGATGTTCACTTCCTCGGCCAGGCCTTTCTACCAGAGCGCGGACTTACTGGAACTGGGCCCGATAGACCGCAGCATCTACATCGATTTCGTCACCGGACACTTCCGCCGCAGAGGCCGTAACATTGAGCCTGACACCGTCGGCAAAGTCTACGACATGTTTGAAGGCAACACCTATTGCATACAGAAGACATTCAACGAATCCTTCGCTGATACCGCCAAGGGCAAAACCTGCACCCCGGAAACCACGGACAACGCAGTCAGAAGCATTATAACCTCATTCAGCCCCACTTACCGGGAGATACTCTCCAACATCCCCGAGAAGCAGAAAGAGCTGCTTTACTCCATCGCCATAGACAGAAAGGCAGAGAGCATCACCTCCTCCGCGTTCATCCGCAGACACAGTCTCGCCTCAGCCAGCTCAGTTCAGTCCGCCTCCAGGAAACTGCTGGAAAAAGGCCTTGTCACAGTGAATGACGGCATCTGGTCAATCAGCGACATGTTCTTCGGAATGTGGATACGCAGCATCTGCGAAACAACCAACAACTGACACCAACATCATGAAAACATATCACATCATAAATACCCTGACCGCGATAATGTGCATCTGCGCATTGTCCGCCGCCAGCTGCACACAGGAAACACCAATCGATGCCGGCCCTGACAGACAGACCGAAGAAAGACTGGACTCTCTGCGCCAAATCTTCCGTTACTACAATGTGGAAGGCCTGTACGACACCATCATCTCGACTGCCCGCCCCGTCCTTCAGAGCGCACTGGACAGACATGACACCATGACCGTGCTGCTTACGGGCGTATATACCGCACAGGCGTTCCTGACCATGGAGCACATGGACTCAACGCGGCACTATATGAACATCATAGAGCCATACAGAAAAGGCGGCGTTAACAATCCGTCTCTCCAGACCGTGCTGTTCATCGTCGAAGGACTGACGTACCTTAAGGCCGAACTGAACTATTCCCTCGCCCTCGAAGCTTTCAGGGAAGGCTGCAAATGGGCGGAGGCCGGCAACGACCCGAACAACCACATAGTACTGCTGGCCAACATCGCGCATATCTTCTACGTGAGAGGAGACAAAAACGGACTGCAGTACGCCGAGGAGGCTTTCAGCATATCCCGCAGCCCGGATGTGGAGGACTACCCAAGATGCCAGGCCCATCTGCTCATGGGGCAGATGCTGTTGCTGTCGGGACGGACGCAAGAGGCAGCCTCATACATCCATGAGGCGGAGCGCATGATCGAGAGCAGGCAGTACACGTCCCTCATCTCCATCTGCAGACTGCTCTATGCCAACATGTACCAGAGCAACGGAGAGTACACAAGGGCCGAGCAGGAGTATATGGAAGCGATGAGATGGGATAAATACGCAGAAGCCAGCACCGCCACCATGATATATCTGGATTACGGGGACTTTCTCCGTATGAGCGGTATGCCTAAGAAAGCATTGGCACAGTACAAAACAGGCCTTGACATATCCAACCGTCACAGCAGTCTGGAATTCCGCCGTGAACTTCTGAGCAACATCTCAGACACATATCAGATTCTAGGAGACAAAGCCTCTGCAGCAGAATACTCCTACCTGTACAAGTCCTACGTGGACAGTATATCCAGTCTGCAGAAGGAGCAGGAGTTCAACAGCCGGCTGCTGCAGTATTCCCAGATCGAGCACGAACACGAGATACAGGCCAAGGAACTGGCCCTGCTGAAAGCCAGGCGCAAGAGCTCCACTGTCATCTTCATCTCCGTAATCATAATCATAGTGGCCCTTTCACTGTACATCCTGTATATAAGGCAGCGGAAAGCAAACAGGCTTCTGGTCACACAGTACGAGACCTATATGCGGCGCATCCTCCCGCTGGACAAAGAATCCACCGAGTCCGGCACATCAGGCGCGGACAAGCAAGACCAAAGCCAGTCCGGAGACCGCGGGCTGTTCAACCGCATAGAAGAGATGATGAAAAAAGAGAAAATATACCGGCAGAAAGACCTGTCCCTGGACAGACTGGCAGAAATGCTGTCCACCAACAGGACTTATGTCTCAAAAGCCATCAACTCCTGTGCCTCGCAGACATTTTTCAATTATGTGGACATGTACCGCATAAGGGAAGCCGTCGCCCTGCTGTCCGACAGCAACAGCGGGGATGTTCCATTCAAACACATCGCCGACATAGTAGGATACAACTCTGTCCAGGTCTTCTACCGCTCTTTCAAGCGCGAGACCGGCTGCTCACCCGGCCAGTACAGGGATGAGGCCAGACGTCTCAGAAAAGAGCGCAGTACCACAGAGGATTAACTATTCTTTAATTTACAAAGTATCAAAACTATAATTTGAGATACAGGAAGCCTCTGTTTAATTTTGTCCAAAACACTGACTTATATGAAAAAATATTTATTCGCCATCTCCGCCGTGATATTATCACTGGCCGCCAGCTGCGACCCAGCCCAGGACACCGGCACACCGGAAATAGTTATCAGCGAATTTCTCAATATCCCGTCTGACTCCGGTACCGCCACAATAAAGTACGAGCTTGTCAATGCTGTTGAAAACGGATACATTTCCGCCAACGCCACGGAAACATGGATTACCGGGTTCGATTACAGCACGCCCGGCGAGATTGGATTCCGGCATCTCAGCAATGACGACACAGTGAACAGGAACTCCGTAGTGAGAGTCACCTACACATACGGAGACAAGTCTGTTTACAAAGAGATCAATGTCATCCAGGAAGGAGGAGTCCATTATGACTACGAGTATCTGAGCCTTGATAACTTCTACGGTATCTACAATGAGAATTACGGTATCGGAGGAGAGTACAATTACAACACTACCATTTCCGACATGCCCATGGTCGGCAACGGAGACTACATCCAGGAAGGCGGAACGTACTACATGCTTGATTTCTACGCACCTGCCCCCACCGATCCTGACAAGGTCCTGCCTCCTGCCGGGAGATACACCCTGAGCCTGACAGGCCAGACTGAAGAGATGACCTTCTCATCGGATCTGTCAAAGGCCACAAGCACAACAGAGAACGGAGACTACATCTTCGACACCGTATTCATAGAAGGTACCGCCGACATATCATATAACGGCGAATATATGATCCTGGAAGCATTTCTGACAGATGCCGACAACATGACCCATCATATCAGATACAGCGGTCCGGCAGACTACAGTACAAACGACACTCCCTCGACCCCTGTGATAGAAAACGACATATCCTTTACGGCCTCAGGAGCTTCTGCTTTCTTCGTATCGAAGACAGACGACGTAATGGAAGTAAACATACTCCTCTCCGACTCCGGAACAACTCTCACTTTGGACGCTTTCATGCCCTTCAATGAGAATGGAGGCATTACTGCAGACACATACTCGATTTCCGACAAAGTATTCGAGCCCTCCAGCCTTTATCCTGGAGAGGCCGCTGAATTCATGGGCTATATCATGTACATGGGCACATACGCCGAGCACTTTGACGAGAACTATCAGTCATCGATAGGGCTCATCAACAAAGGAGATGCAGTTATCACCTCAGTCGAGGGCGGATACAGCATCAAATGCAGCCTTATCACAAAAGAAGGGCATACAATTGCATGTACGTATGAAGGGCCTCTGACAGTGGAAGGCATTCCCGAGCCTGTATCGACTCTGACAGAAGACTACACGCTGGACATAGCCAATGCTACTGCTGCAGCCGAGTTCATGGGCGACTTTTACGGGACAGGAGGAGGAAACTGGCGGCTGAACATCTCTTCCACAACCAGCAAGGACTCATTCCTCGCAGATTTCGTATGCAACAGCAACAACTATTCTGACGGCATAATTCCAGGCACGTACACGGCCATCGTAGACTTTCCGGCTCCGGGCCAATACCTTATGGGTTATGCCATGGGCTCCTATTTCGGAGGTACGCTTTATGTGGGCGAACTGGACTCCGAAGGAGTACCAGTACAGATCGCACCGGCCACAGCCGGAGATCTGGCAATATCGAAAAACGAGGACGGCACATACACCGTATCCTTCAGGTTCCAGGACGATGCCGGATATTTCTGGGACGGAAGCTGGACCGGCGTCATTGAGTTGTCAGACAGTTCCACGGCACTATAGTGGGCTTACGTATACGTAAAAGGGCCGGCGAATGTGCCACGGACTTCTTCTTCAGCGAGCCGTTCACCACTCCCGCCGAATGACATCGGAAAACCCTGATAGAAAAGGCCGGTACGGGCACCTGTCCCCGCCGGCCTTTATCATAAAATCCCCCTTTCAACCGATATCCTGCCTTCAAGACACTGTCTATTAGGGAATATTTTCCCTGAGGTTTTTTGCCGTATTTGCGGATTTTTCCTAACTTGCGACTGTTCATCAGTAGTAAGTCAGGTTTTAAAGCAGATACATATGAGCATGAGTTTCAGTAGAATCAGAATTTCAGCAGTTCTTCTTGCCGTCCTGCTGCCATGCGTCTCCATTGTCTCATGCAAAGAGAGCCACGATGAGAATCCAGATGACCTTAGTCTGTACAAGGAGATGTTCAGCATGCTCACCAAAAGCGGACAATTCTCCGAACTGGTTGATTTCGCCACGCCTATATACTACAGATACCAGTCCGACTCATTATCAGATCTGGCTGCTGACGCCTGTGTATATATAGCTCAATCATACACATACATGGACCGATACGACTCGGTGGCGCACTATGTTGAATGTCTGGACAGATTCCGCGCTCTCAAGTCTGATGATATCCGATGGAACTATATGGTGAACAACATATCCGCACTTTGGTCGATTAAGATGTACGGCAACTATGATGATGCCATGTCGTTCTATCTCGAATCCCTGCATGATATGGACTCCGCTGGAGAAAAGCGCCAGGAAATAGTAGTACTGAGCAATATTGTCTCCTTATACAGGACATTGAAGAACTCGGAAGGCCTGCCATACGCTGAAAAGGCCTATAAAATAGGAAAATCTCTGGGTGAGGACTATTACATGTGCGTCGGGGCATATTGTTTTGCAACCATGCTGTACTGGCACGGGGACTTTCATGAAGCCATGAAATATGCGTCCGAAGCTATTGAGATCGCAGACAAAAAAGACATGGATTATATGCTTGCCGAGATATGCCTTATCTACGGCGACATCTGCGTAAGGCTTTTTGACTACAATGAAGCCGAGAAATACTACGGCATGGTGATGAATTACTCAGACGATGTACAGAGCCTCTACATCAAAGCATGCCTGTCCTACGGCAAGATGTACAACTTGAGAAGGGAATATGAAAAGTCCCTGGAGTATCTGAGAGCAGGGCTGGACAGGTCAGAAACTACCGGAGAACAGGAGTCATGCGCGGAGATTCTGGAGGCGCTTTCGGTCTCCTGGTCCCATCTGGGCAACAAGGACTCCGCAGCTTTTTACTACAACAAATACAAGACGCTTGAAAACAGCGAGAAATTCATCGCTGACGGACAGGAGTTCGATATCGTCATGATGCAGTATTATACTGATGAAATCGACAGACAGAACGCCAAACTTGAAAAAGCCAGAGTCAACAATCTAATCCTCAGCGCAGCCGTTATCCTGATATGCGCCGTAGCACTTCTCATATATCGTTTTTACCGCTACAAGACCAAGATGTACTCAGTACTGATGCAGCAGTACAACCGATTCACAGCAACTCCAGAGGCCGACAAGGACAGCGGCTATGCCGGTTCCGAGAAAGAAAGGGAACTATGGACAAATGTGCAGGAGCTCATGCAGAAAGACAGGCTGTACCGATGCAAGGACATATCCCTGAATAAAATATCGGAGCTGTTGAACACCAACCGCACTTATGTGTCAAGAGTGATTAACCGGTATTCCGGACTGTCATTCTATGACTATATCAATCAATACAGGATCAAGGAGGCGGTGGCACTATTGTCGGATCCAGGAAAGGACATTCCGCTGAAAGCCCTTTCCGACGACCTTGGCTTCAACTCCAATTCGGTATTCTACCGGGCATTTGTCAAAGAGACAGGTGTGCCGCCATCGTATTTCAAAGAAGATGTCCAAAAAAGGAAGAAACAGACTAAATCTTTGTAAATCAGGATTCTTTTGGATAAATTTACACAACAGAACGTCAATTTAAGTATTAGGAAAAAGTAAAATAGAGCAAGCAGAATCGTTTTCATAATTTTGTCAACGTAAAACCAAAATTGATGAATTTATGAAAAGATTTTCCTTACTTGTTCTTCTTGCTCAGGCTCTGGTTCTGATCGTATCATGTGATGACCGGCCTGGACAGGATACTCCAGACGGACTGACTCCGCTACTACATCCGCTCCTGACTGTCTCAGAACAGACGGGCACGTCTTTCACTATTGTATGGACTCCTGTAGAGAATGCATCTGGATATACCTATGAGTTCATGGATCAGTCCATGACTGTTACCGACTGCGAGCTCACATTTGACAATCTTGAGTCAGGCACCTACACAGTACGTGTCAGGTCAGATGCCCCCAGGCATTCCGAATGGACAAACAGCGAGTTCTCCGAGATTACAGTAACCCTGGATGGAAACATTATAACCGTTGAGGCGAAGAATATCGCCTGGAACTCCGCCAGAATAGTCTGCTCGGTAAACACCGGCACAGCCTACATGTACGATATCCTTGACAAGGAGTTTTACCAGACCTTCACATCTGATGAGGAAATGGTCGCCAGCTATCTGGAATACGTGGCCTCACAGGGTGTACCGGTAAGCATGATACTCAAGATGGGCAATGACAGCACTGATCTGGTAGGGCTGATTCCCGAGACAGACTACGTCGTATTCGCTGTAGGCATGGATGCCGACGGCAACATGACGTCGGACGTCTTCACTACGGAATTCACTACAGATGTAATGCCGCCGGCAGACGCTGAGCTGTCAAAATGGTTCGGCACATGGACAGCTGAGTCCGCCAAGACCTTGAGATGGACAAGAGACGAGAATGGAATGCCTGTCAGTGAGGTTGTTGACGAGCCGAAGACATTCGAGATAACTATCTACGGAGATCCGACCAACTACGAGCAGGCCCTGATAGACGGCTGGGCTACGTGCAAAGACTATCCCGCACTGGCCAGAGTTGACTATCTTGGCAACCTGTCGTTATACTCAGCGGTAGTGATGGATGCCGCTGACGACCGAGGATTAGCACCCACCTGGTATCCCTACGCCCGCATTGACGAAGGAGAGACAGTACGCTACAGCCTCATCTTAGGCCAGAATGCCGTATATTCTTTCGAAATGGACGGTGACAGCGCGTCAAGCGAGCCGCTCATCGGCACACAACCAAGCGGAAGCCGGTTTACAACCGTCGCTTTTGACATATTCCCCTATGGAGACGCCGGCTGGACAGTATACTTGGATGAGGAGGGCAATATCCCCGACATGGCTTCGGGACGTATCACATTGACAAGAAAGGCGGATGCCGCAGAGACGATGCCTTTCCATATCCTGAGAAATTATTAATCACATAAAAAACGATAATATGAAAAGATTTTTGACAGATTTTCTATTGACGCGCCTGATGCTCCTGCCGGTCATGCTGACTATTGCCGGATGCTCGTTCACGGGCTGCGTTGAGAACGATGAGCCTACCTTAGAGTTCGGAAAGGCGCAGGTAAGCATTGAGCAGTCGGGGCAGAGCACAGCCTCTGGATTTACAGTTGTCTTCACCCCCTCTGACAATGCTGTCTCTTTCTATTATGCAATAGGACTTCCCGGAGACATTGACAGATTTGAGAACGGGGAGCTGGACAGTGTCCACGTGGACGGCAATGCCCCCGACACTGTTATATTCGACAGTCTTGAGTCCGACACCGAGTACGCGCTTTTTGCCAAGGCGTATGACGATGCAGGAATCGCCGGCAGCACGGCAATGAGTCTTGTATCCACAGCTGACGGCAGTTTCAATATCGTCGCACAATATATAGGCAATGACAATGCCGGAGTGATCTTCAATTACTCATCATCTGTCTATACATCACTCGAATACTATCTCGGAGAGCCGGATGACTACGACGCCTTCGTCAACGGGGAACTGGAGACCGGCACCTTTGAGACATCCCTCAGCGGCAGTACCGTCCTCAATTATCTCTCAGGTCTGGAGCCTTCCCACACCTATGTGATGTACTGCAAGGGCTGCGGACTGATGGGCGAGACGGATGTCAGGACTCTGGAATTCACGACTTCCGCGACAGGGGAGAGTGCCGATGTGACATTTGACTACACCAACGATGTCTACAAGGGCACATATACCCTGACCGCCAATGACAACTGCGCATACATGGATGTCCTGTACTCCAGAAAAGGACAATACCTTAACGAACGCAGCGATATAGTAGGCTCAATGGCAACTTGGTCTTCAATAGGCTTCCAGGCAGAAAGAATTTCAGAGAAGGTGAACGAAAGAGAGGAGGTAACCACCTCTCTGGACTGCGGTGCCGGCATGGAAGTATGGGTTGTGTGCTATGATGAGAATGACCAGGCCCAGGCAGTCCGCCATTTCGAGTACTCTACCCCGGAATATGACGAGAACGCCCCGTCATCGACTGTTACCGTGGAAGTATCCGACATCACCAGTACCGGTGCCACCTATACCTACACCCCGGACGAGAACACTGTGGTGTTCCTCTATGAGACCATAGACGGAGAATGGTACGACCGGCAGATAGAGAACAATCCTAATTTCGACCTGTGGGCGTATATGGAGATGAACTATTCTTTCCCCAATATCATGGTGTACGCAAAGGAGCTGGAGGGAGGAGTGTTCACATGGACAGAGACTTCCGGAGAGCCGGGGCACAAATACTACGCCGCCGCTTTCCCGTTCAACAAAAACGGCGACCAGGGCCGCCAGGAGATAGTGCTTATCCCCTACACAACCACAACTGAATAATAACGCATTAAACACAGAGAAGATGAAACATATCGAATATACAGTGCTGCCCTTGCTGCTGGCGGCAATATGCCTGGTCTCCTGCCAGGAAAAGCAGGAGGCTCCCTCCTACATCTATCCGGAATACAGCTCATACAGTTTCGGGCATATGCCGGACACCCTGCAGATCTATGTCGAGTCCAATGTGGACTGGAATATAGAGCGTGAGGCCGGCTGGCTGGAAGCCTCGAAGAGCGAGGCCCAGGACGGAGCTCAGTGGCTTACTGTCACAGTGATGGAGAACAGTGAGATTGAGCCGAGAACAGCCTCGATAACCCTAAGTGCAGGGACTGTCTCAAGCGAGATTGCCATCACTCAGAAAGGCGCGGAATTCACCGGGCTTTTAGAGAACTTCACTGACTTCCCTTACACGTATGGAGTCGCATCTTCCCAGAATGTCAACTACATCCTCGGCATAAAAGACGCTGATGCGGAAGGTTATTGGATTCCGGAGATAGTCAATGTCATGACTGGCGAGCACAGGGAACTTGAAGCGACCGACCAATGGGATTACGCTGTCGCAATCAGCGACGAGGGCGATGACTATATCCTGAACAGCAGAAGATTCGGCGGCTACGCGGTATACATCGATAATCAGCAGGTAGAATTAACCGCACCGGAAGGGTACAAAATAGACGGTGTGTCTATACAAGGAATGTCCGGTGACGGAAGAGTCATCGTAGGTGCCCTGTACAGCGAGGAGAAAGGTACCGGCCGTTTTCCGTGCCGCTGGGTGGACGGCGAGTGCGAGATACTTGAAAGGCCGGACTCCTCTTCATACGGGACTCCCACCGCACCTTACGGGACTCTGGCGAGGGACTGCTCCGCCGACGGTTCGGTTATCTATGGCACCGAGTGGAGCACCAATTCCTATGCTCTGTGTTTCTGGAGGGACGGAAAGATGTTCTATCCCGGTGGAGACTATGCCGTGGAAAATGGATATTATGCGGACAGGATATATAAAACAGCTGAGTACGGTGCGTTGAGTGTAAACGGCAAGTGGTTGGCTGCCAGCTACGGAAAAACTACTGGAGAGACGAACCCGGTAATCATCAACACAGAGACCTACGAGGTAAGTATCTTAGATAACATCTCTTCCGACATGGTCGGATTGACTTGCAGCGATGACGGCCTCCTGTTCACCGCCTCTCCGGCCATGGGATGCACCACCGGCCATGTCATTGACCCGGAAGCCGGCACATCCGTGATGACTGAAGAATGGTTCAAGTCCGAATACGGCCTCAACCTCTCCTCAGGCAGAATGATCTACAAGGTTTCGGACGACATGACCCGGTATTTCGGCACCCTGGCCGGTTACGGCACCGGCGGCCTGTTCTCCGTCACATACTGGTACCTGAACCTTGCTCCCGAAAAATAATAATACGTTAACACAACTCTGACAACAATCCGGTGCATCCCTGCCACAAGACAGAAGATGCACCGGATTCCTTATTTTGCGACAGGCTGTCTATTCTACAACCAATCCTTCAACAGGAGAACATCCGTCTTCTGAGAACACCATAGGCTCACTTAAATAGACCTCTCCATAATTGCCCTCATCATCCCTGGCGACTCCCACCAGCGTATAGGAGTAACCATAGAACGGATACAGCCAGCCTTCTGTAACGAAAGGCCCCAGATCGTTGTAATAGTTTTCAAGCATGGTTATGAGGTCATCCTCATGAAGACCCTGTACATTCTCGGTGAATTCCAAAATGTATGAGAACGAAGCCGGCTCTCCTCCGAGTTCCACATCCATCCATACTACCGGTCTACTGTCGCCCTCCGGATTCCTGAATACATCAGGATATTTCTCAAATGCCTGTCCCAAATCATAGTACTCACTGGCAAACTGGGGCTTGCATGTAACATCAGAAACAACCGGAGTTGGAGTCGTAAACCTCAGGACGGTGGGCTCTGTCGTCACTTTCCCCGCCTCGTAGCCGAAAGCGACCAATATATAGTCCTCTCCACGGTGCAGACCTTTCATAGGTATTATGGCATCATTCCTTCCGCTGTAAAGATTATCGCTGTCCGCATACAATATGGCATTTGCCAGTTCCTCGCCTTCCAGACCGTCGTACTCCTCTCCGTCTTCATCGAACATAACCAGATAAAGGTCATTTGTCGTGGTCTTGACGGTCAATGTCGCGGTACGGGACGTTACAGCAGACAGTTCCATCTTAATCTTGTTACCCGAATCCTCTATGTCACTGGTACGGAACTCTTCAATAACCATTTCTCCGTTCATGTTGCCACGGTCATCTATAGTGTAGGCATATACCACACCGGGAGCATCGGCAAGACCAAGCTCATCTTCTACAGACTGTTCTCCCTTAAAGGCCATCCACTCCACGATTGCCTCCCAGGTATCGGGATTTTCGGGGTGACTCCAGTACATAAATATCTGATCCTCCTTTTTGCGCAAAATATCAGCTTTCAGTTCCTCTATTTCAGGTATCTCGTCCCGATACAGCAGGATTCCGGCAAAATACAGTTGGTTGTCATCCGAAGGACTAATCTTAAAAGAACCCAGATTCCCAGTTATGCTGATATCGATATCAAAGGTGACGGGATTGGACTGGTCATAATCAACCGTTGCCGTCTCAATACTGTAAAGATCCGTCAATCTCTCGCCTTCGGCATTTATTCCATAGGCGTAAACGACATATTCTGTATTGTTTTTCAGATACACAGTTCCTCTCACACCATCCTGCACATACATAAACATGTGATATGGAGTAGCATATTTTATAGAACCGAACTCCTCTCTCATCCATGCATCCAGGCTGATGCCCCATCCATCGGCATTCCACTGAAAGAGTTCCATATCATGTGCGAATACATCTTCCTCCCCGGCATACTGATCCCATACAGATTTCTCCTCAATATTTATGAAGTATGTAAGTTCTCCGTCAGTCTCTATGCTGACAATTACCGTATTAGGTCTGGCCTCGATTATCTCCAGCTTTATCGCTTCCTCACCGTCAGGTTCTTCCATTCCCGCCTGCACTACCCTGAACGAAGACGAGTCCTCACCATAGTTGACCGCCACTACTGCCTCACGCGTCTCCTGCCCCGTATACTCGTCAACATTGAAGCTAATCTTTCCCTCAACCGACACATCGAATCTATTAAGCCATTCCGGATAATCCGGAACTATATCCACATTCATCCCATCTATCGGATTTTCCACAGTCCAGGCCACACTCATAGTCCCTCCTTCCGCTGACACATTAACAACACTATTTTCCAAACGTAATCCCGGATCCTGTACAGGTGTCTCATGCTTCTCCTGGCAACCGGCCAAACACAACATCAGACCGGCGTACATAAGAATTATAAATTTTTTCATAAACGCTAAATTTAAAAATTAGTATTGAGACAAAAGTATATATGGGAGAGAGAAAATACAATGAAAACCTTTTCCAGATACGTCAATTGCTCTCTTTGGAAAGAAAAATCATCTTCTCTCTGAACTTGGCCGGAGGCATTCCTACCTTTTCACGAAAGAGTTTGTAGAACAGGGACAGGGAGTTAAAGCCCACTGATGCCGCCAAAGCCTTAAGAGGCATATCACTGCCCGGATCAGACAGAACATTTACCGCCTCCTGTATCCTATAGGAGTTGATGTAGGCGTTGAATGACATTCCAAGCTGGCCGTTTATGACCTGCGACAGGTATGTCCGATTGACATGGGGCAATATCGGAGGCATCCTCTACGTCGTGGTCCTCGCAACCTTCCTCTGCTACGTACTGGTTGTAGTCAGACAGAAAAACCTGCGGCCTACCGTCGCCGGCATGTACAACTACATACAGCCCATCGTTTCCGTCACAGCCTCCATCTTCCTCGGCCTGGACACTTTCAGCTACCTGAAAGTCCTCGCCGTCCTGCTTATCTTCACGGGAGTCTGGCTGGTCTCAGCCAGCAAGAGCCGCGAGACCTTGGAATACCACTACGGGAAGCACCTCCAGACCTACATAGACAACCTCAACAGACTGATTCAGGGGACACCCTTCGAGGACTCTCCTTTAGAGGAAATAGTCATGAAAGCCGACGGCGGTATCCTGAACAACGCCGCACAGACCTGGAACCACACATTCTTTTTCAACGGACTTACCCCGGAGCAAGGGGAGATGCCTCAGGAACTGCTGAAGGCTATCGAAAAGGACTTCGGAAGCCTCGACAGCTTCAAGGCACAGTTCACCCAGACTGCCGTATCCCTTTTCGGCTCGGGATGGACATGGCTGGCTATGGACGGGGACGGGAAACTGCTCATCACAGCAGAGCCGAACGCCGGCAATCCGATGCGCAAGGGCCTGCGTCCCCTGCTGACTGTGGACGTATGGGAACACGCCTACTACATCAACTACCGCAACCGCCGTGCAGACTACATCAACGCCTGGTGGGGACTGGTCAACTGGGAGACCGTTCTCCGGTCGGGATGGTAGCAGAAACCGTAACACTAAGGGCCTCTTAAATATTCAGAAACGCCATAAACTCTTCTTCGGAGCAGCTTCCGATGGGGCCTGAGAGTGTTTTGCCTTCAGAATCCACCACTGCGTAAAGCGGCTGGGACGCCGAGGCGAACTGCTTCATCTCGAAGTCGCGGTAGCGGCGTCCGAGAGTGCGGAACTCAGGATCTTCTGTTTTATCATCCACATACAGATTTGCGATCACGAAGTCTGAAGAAAGTTTCTCCATTACTGCCGCAGAGGAGAGTACCGTTGCCTCCATCTGCTTGCACACGCTGCAGGTGTGGGACTTGAAGGCGATGAACACCGGTTTGCCGGCAGCCTTGCTTTCGGCGAGAGCCTCTTCGAGGTTGGTATAGCTCTTTATGGTGGAGTAGCCCGAGGCAGCTGTGTTGTCCCCTGCGCCGGCGGCATTGTTCCCTGAGGATATTGTCAGTGTGGAGCCGTCCATCGGAGGGATGAGGCCCGAGATGCTCTGCAGCGGGGCGCCGAAGAGGCCGGGGATGAGGTAGAAGGCGAAGGTGATGCAGACTATCGCCGCGATGTGCCTGCCCCAGCCGATGCCGTCAGTAGGCGAGTCGTGGCTGGTGCGGAACACCCCGAGGAAGTACAGGCCCAGGAGCAGGGCGAGGACTGCCCACGAGGCAATGAAGCCCAGGCGGGTAATTATGCCCCATCCGAAGTAGGCGTCGATGTTGTAGAGGAACTTCATGGCGAAGGCCAGCATGATGTAGGCGAAGACGACCTTGACCATGTTGAGCCAGCCGCCGGACTTCGGGAGCTTCTTCATTACTCCGGGGAAGAAGGAGAGGACTACGAAGGGCAGTGAGAATCCGAGTCCGAAGACGGCCATGCCGACGATGGGCCTGAGGGCCACC
>ERZ780212.456-NODE-456-length-41608-cov-8.515149_pt1 | contig 41608 bp, 36 predicted proteins | sample MGYA00511364_ERZ780212 | MGnify/ENA primary metagenome ERZ780212 (study PRJEB29588, sample SAMEA2147991) | human gut metagenome | biome: human gut; feature: human-associated habitat; material: faeces | place: Denmark | collected 2008/2010 ... | reverse complement strand
AGGGAGCGATAACTCCTTTAACTCCTTTAACTTCTGAGCTTGCGAAACTTGAATATCTAAAAGATAATTGTCTGTATAGATGAAATCATAGCATAAATAAAGTGTAATGAAAATGAATAAAATTATAGGGTTTCTTGTAATGGTTTTCATGTTCCTACCCTGGCGACCAATCGTTGCAATAGTGGCAGCTGTATTGTTTGTCAACATCAATGGTACGGAATTGTATGGATGGCAAGCTGGTTTGGCGCATGGATTGTTCTTCCTGCCTAATCTGGTGAGGCATCTCTTTGACGGCGATGTCCTTTTCAAGGCTACCAATTGTACTACAGGTTATCATGTTGCCTGGTGGATAGCTACAGTCGGTTCGTGCATCGGTTGGCTCGTTGATGCAACCTTCTCTTTTATGAAGGCATCAGTATTTGTAGGTAGTGATAAAGAATAAATAAAAATAAATACGATGAATAGTATGGTTAATAAAAAAGCTGCTAAGCGTGAGAAGATGATGAACATGCCGTCATATCGTCTGATGGTAGGTACGGCGAAGTATATGGACAAGTGGTTCTTGGATCCTATCCTTGGTTTCATCCTTCCTGCCGGTATCGGTGATGCTTTGACGAGCATGTTTGCATTCCCATTTATCTATTACAGTCTTTGCGTGGTTAAGTCGATTCCGCTGACTTTGGCTGTCATCTATAATATTTTGATGGATGTGCTGATAGGTGCCATACCTTTCTATATAGGTGATGTGCTGGATGTATTCAAGCGTTCGTATGTAGAAAACTTGAAGCTGATTACAGGCTATATCGAGGATGATAAGGAGATTATCAATAAGGTGAATAAGAAGGCATTCTGGACGGCTGTGTTCATCGTCGTGCTTTGCTGGTTGATTTATGTGGTGATTTCATGGGCCATTCGCTTGGGAAATTGGATTGTTTCATTATTTTAAAATATGAATAGCAACATTTTCTTTCAGCCTTTCGTTGGCAAGGATTATGCCAACGGGGGGATATTTGGCAAGCAAATCATGATATTGGGCGAGAGTCATTATTGTGATGAGAGTTGTACGGATTGTGGCGACTGCCAGCTACATCGGGAGTGTATGAACTTTACGCAGCAGGTGCTTGATGATTATCTCAATGAGAACAAGGAACGGCAAAACTGGATGCGGACTTTCTTGAAGTTTGAGCGTTCGTTAGTGGGTGAGGAGACCAATCAAGCAATGAGGCTGAAGATCTGGAATTCGGTCATCTTCTTCAACTATCTGCAAGTGGCGATGGGTGGTCCTCGCGAGGCTGGCGCAGCCGAACAATATCACCAGGCTGGCAAGGCTTTCTTCGAGGTCATCGAAAAGTACCAACCTGAGTACATCATCGTATGGGGCAAGAGGCTTTGGAACAATCTTCCTAATGTGCGCTGGCAGGATGGCGATGACATCGTCGTGGATGGTTATCCAGTTGTTACAGGTGCTTATCTTCTGAGTAATGGCAAGCAGGTGAAAGTGATGGCGGTGAATCATCCTTCCGTAGGCTATTCCTGGGACTATTGGTACAAGGTGATACAAAGATTTTTGAGATAATTTTCTCGCTTGCGTCACGATTTGACACACCCAACCTGTACCTTTGCAGCTGTAAACATAAAACAAGGAATTATGGCACAGATTACAATCAATATCCAGACTTTGGACTGGACGATGGGGGAAACCGTAGGCTTGCACTTGATGCTGAAGAAAGGCAGCAAGGCAAGAATCGCTTGGGGCGATGGAAAGGTACAGGTCGTGACAGGTAAACAGAAACCTGCTTCCGAAAAGTTGGCTTGGGTAGAGGCAGGTCATTCCTATCCTGAGAAGGGCATGTACTACACCATTACCATCTGTTCGGAAGAGGAGGATGCCATTATCGGTTTTAATGGATGTGGCATGTTCGAGGTGAAAACCTTAGATGTGATTCTCACGGAATGTCCTAACTTGCGTATCTTGGGCTATTCTGGGTATGGCGAGGAGAAACTCGACGTGAGCAAGAATCCTTTGCTGGAGTTCATCGACTTCCACGAGATAAGAAACGAGAAGTTGGATTTCTCTGCTAATCCTCTCTTGGAGGAGTTGCATATCAAGGGTGCCAAGGACTTGGTGTCTTTGAATTTGAGTAAGAACGACAAGTTGCGTCGCTTGGACATCTTCATGTGCCACAATCTCCAGCATCTTGCCTTGAGCAATCAGTCACAGCTGAATGAGGTGGATTTCGCTCTCACTCATCTCCGTCCCAAGGACCTGGAGTATTTGGAGAAGACGTTGAAGCGAAACTCTCCTTACAAGGTACGGGGCGGAAGTTTCGGCGATGATAAGATAATAGAAGTGTGTAATGGTAAAATAGTAGGGGAATATGAAGGAAAATTGTGATTGGAAAAAATGCTTGGACAGAATTGAGGATAAGGGATTTGACGACGATGATGCTTATTCAGAGATTATTGACTATATCCGAGAGGTGGCTACTGTTGATGAGAAACGTGAGGTGCTACAAAATGTGGAGCAACGTGTGAAGAAAATCGTGAACTATGATTTTGCAAAGGCATGGTTCCTACGTCATATGAGTGAAAGCGAGCATGATGTCATCGAACTCTTAATGGGAGTAAGATATGTTGTATTGAATGAGATGATGCTTCATCCGACTCCTGCCGAAGTGGAGAGATTTCGCTATCAGAATGATAAACTCTTCAAATTGACTCAGGAATGTTATGCCCAGTGCAGAAACATGTGGCGCACTTTGTTTCATACGCCTTATAAGGTGGATGATCGCTATCGTTATGAGGTGGAAGGAGTGTTGCGTTTCGAGTATGGAGATGACGATGCTGTAGTAAAGTTGGAGAACGACGATTATTACGGCTCTGATTTCCAATATATGATTCATCTGTTAGATGAACTGATGAGTGCAGGACGCTATAAGACGGATATTTTGAATGGAGTCTTTGGCACATTTGGTGGGGCTACCGAGGATGGGTATAAGCAGATAAACAACATGCTGGATGATGGCGATTCCTGGGATGAGTGTAGTCTTCATAAACCTGAGTTTGCTGATATTTGTGTTTGCTATGCCATGCATGCTCTGCATACGCATCAAGACTATAGTCTGCCCGACATTCTTCGCATGGATGATTTCGTGGTAAAGGTTCATTTGCAATATGAGAATGAAGTTTGTGATACGAGAGATGCAGAGATTGGACCGCTCGATTACGAACCATCGTGGTTCCAAAAACTTGTAGAGGAAGATGTGAATGAGTTCGGAGGAAAACATACGCTGAATCCGACAAGAAAGAAATAGCATATATAATAAAACAAGAAGTTTAACGTCATATATAAAAATAGAAGATTATGAAGTTAGCAGAAGCATTGAGCATCAGAGCCGACTTGCAGAAGAGAGTGGCTCAACTGAAAGAACGTATCAAGGAAAGCGCCAAGGTACAGGAGGGCGATGAACCTTGCGATAACGTGGAGGAACTGTACAAGGAACTGGATGACGTACTCGTTCAGTTGGAAGATCTGGTTTATCGTATTAACATCACCAACGTTCAGATAGTTCAGGACGGAGACTCCTTGACTCGATTGATAGCCAAGAGAGACGTCTTGTCGATGCGTGTAAAGGCATTGAAAGAGGTGGTGAACTACGTGGCTGCCAACGATACTCGCTTTGGCAGAAACGAACTGAAATATGTTAGAACCATAGATATAAAGGCTCTTCGCAAGGAGGCTGATACCTATGCCAAGCAGTATCGGGAGCTCGACCTGAAAATTCAGAGTTTGAACTGGACTGTAGATTTGGTGGATTTGCAAGACTTGCCCCGATAATGGAGCGAGGATTGAAATTTTCATTGAGTAGATTAAAACTTTCGGAGAAAAGATAGAGGCAGCAAGAAACTGACATCAGGCAATAGGTCTGTGTTAGCATTATTAAAAATTCATGTGTTTCATGCAAAGAGACGAGTTTGTTCACAGTTCATTTCAAGCATCGGGCACAAGTGTATCGCGCATTGGTATATGACAAAAGTCAGAAACGCCAGCATTTAGCATTACCATTTTGTTGGCTATCTTTTCTCCTTTTCTTTTAGGCATTTCTCGTAAATATTCATTAGATTTTTAGAGATTATGGACAATCGTGTAAAATTCTATAGTTGGCTGATAGGCCTCTTGGATCGTAAGCATCTTACCTTTGAGGAGATTGCTAATGAGTGGCGTGATGCCAACGCTAATCAGGATGAGGATGAGCTGGACAAACGTACCTTTCATCGTTATCGAGAAAATATCCAGTCGCAGTTTGGCATTACTGTGGAATGCGACAAGAGCGACGGCTATCGGTATTATCTGAAGCGTGATCCGATCGCTAATGATGATGTGACGGAATGGATGCTGAGTTCCCTGCGGTTGGCTTCGCTTGGTGATATGCTGAAATTTCATAACAAGGTGATGCTTGATACGCCGCCATACAACACGGAATATCTGGATGATATTCTTGCAGCGATTGATAAGCAATATCTGCTGAAGTTTAAGTATGTTTCGGGATTTGGAGCGGAGAGTGATATTATTCTGCAACCGGCTTTCGTGAGATACTTCAAACAACGGTGGTACGTTGTGGGGGTTAAGAAACAACGTTCGGCGTCCGAAGGGAAAGCCAAATCAAGTGCAGAGGAAGATGTGAGAAAACTCGTTCGCTGTCTTCCTTTTGACCGCATCAGTTTTCTGAAGCTTATTTGCGAGAAGCATCCGTTGCCGGCAAAGATGAAGAAGTTCCTGACTCCAGAGAATTATTATGAAGATTGCTTTGGCATCTATCGGATGGAAAATGTGCCCGTGGAGAAAATCCGCATCCGTGCCTTCTATCCGGAATACAATTATATCGAGGAGGTTCCGCTGCACGAGAGTCAGCAGAAAGTAAAGGAGTCGAAAGACGGAATGTATCGGGAATATACCCTCACCATTCGTCCCAGCCGTGATTTCCTTCAGGAACTGTTGTGGCATGGCAGAAATATCATTGTACTGAAGCCTGAGAGCTTGAGGCAGGAGATGATTGATATCTTAAAGGATATGATGAAGAGTTATGAGACGGGCGAATGCCTGAATGGGGAGGAATAAAAGAATCCTCAGATCGGGAACACACTGTGTGCCCAATCTGAGAAATTCCTGTTATTTATATTCCTTCAGTCAGGAACTTGCGAAGATGCAGGTGCGTGATGCCGTCATCATCATTTTTGGTGAGCAGAGGGGTCATGGAGATAACGTACTTCGGGTAGTTGTCCTTGATGGCACGGAGATTACCAAACTCACGCTCTCTGGTTGCATCGTCGGCTATGATGTAGGAAGCTTGCACGTATATGCGTTCGCCGCCTGGTTTGGTACATACAAAGTCGATTTCTCCAGCTTGCAGTTGTCCTACATAAACTTGATAGCCCAAGCGTATGAGGTTCTGATAGATGATATTCTCTATCACTTTCTCAATGTCTCCTTCACGTGTTCCCCCGGCAATGGCATTTCTGATGCCGTTGTCTTCGAAATAAAACTTATCGTTGGTTTCAAAGATGCGTTTGCCGTGGATGTCATAGCGGTTCACCTTGTGCAGGATATAGGCTTCACAAAGGAAGGAAATGTAATTGGTGATAGCTGCCGAAGCAATGGATTCTCCTTGAGATTTCATATATTTGGAGATGCTGTTGGCGGAGATGAGTTTACCTGTATTATCTGCCAGGAAACGCACCAGGTTCTCTAAGAATGGCACGTTTCTAATTTGGTTGCGCATAATGACATCCTTAAGCAAAACGGTATGGTAAATATCCATTTGATATTCACGTGCATCATCCTCTTCCAGTCCTATCTTTGCCAGACCAGGCAGGCCACCATACTGAATGTACAGAGCAAGTGCTTCGTCATTATCTGATAGTTGATAAAATTCCAGAAACTCGTTATAGCTCAGCGATTGGATATAGATTTCCTTATATCTGCCACCGATGAGTGTGCTCAGTTCATTGCTCAGCATTCGGGCATTGCTACCTGTGATGATAATGTCGGTGTTGGGTTCTGTGCGATAACTTCGAATGGATCGTTCAAATTCCTTGATGTCTTGTATCTCATCGATAAGGATATAGTTATGTTTATCGGATAAAAAGTGCTCTCCGATATAGTCGTTGAGATCCTGATAGGTCTGAATGTTGTCAAACTCTCTTTTCTCCTTATCTATAAAGATGATATTGTTGCTGTCATCTGCCTTCTTGCGGTCACGAATCATTTTCATCATGCAGCTTTTACCTACACGACGTTGACCTACTAATACGATGATAGTCTCCTTACCAAGATACCTTTCTATCTTGTCGATATATGATTGACGAATAATAGTTGCCATATTTTTATCACTTATAAATGAAATTTTCTGCAAATATACGAAAAGTTTCACTTATAAGTGATAAAACTTACCTATTTTTAGTTTTTATAACTTATAGATGGTATCGTTTCGATGATATTAAATGCTCGTTGTAACAATTAATCTTCCTTCAGATACCAGTCTTTGATGTATCCGGAATAATGCTTGGCAAATTCTTCGGCTTGTCCGGGAGCGCAAGCTTTCACCTTCTTGGCTGGAATACCCGCCCAAATCTCATGTGCAGGAACCTTGGTGCCATGGGTAACTACAGCACCTGCTGCAATAATAGCCCCTTCTCCAATGTCAGCCTTATCTAGCACAGTGGCATTCATTCCGATGAGTGCGCCTTTTCTGACTGTGGCTCCGTGGACGATGGCCCCATGTCCCACAGATACATCATCCTCCAGGATGCAAGGCATCGTACCGGTTTGATGGATGCAGGCGCAATCCTGCACATTTACCCTGTTTCCACATCTGATGGCATCCACGTCAGAGCGCAATACCGCACTATACCAGATGCTGCAGTCATCACCAAGAATGCAGTCACCGGTCAGTACGGCGTTCTCAGCGATAAAACAATTCTTTCCCCATTGAGGAGTTTTTCCCTCTACTGTCTTTATGATAGCCATATTGAATATATATTTAAATTTGGGTGCAAAGGTAGCAAAAAATATTGGAATCACCTTATACTATTTCAGATACTTCTTCAGCCACAAATCGAAGAACTTGTCATATACCACGTAGGCATCATCCTGCTGGGTGATGAAATCCTTCTCCAGCAATCCCTTCAGGGCGGAATTTACAGAGCTTGGCGACGGGAGATGATATTTCTTGGCGAAGGCTCCGCTCTTTACGCTTCTGGCTTCGCCCTCTGCAGAGATGGCGATGAAGACATTGCGCTGCTTTTCCGGCATCTGGCGCAGAAGGGTCTCGTAGGTGTCTGATGCCATGTTGAGATTGTAGTTGATGGCGTCATCTACCATATCCAGAGTGCAGGTACCCTGCTCGGGAGTCTTGAGGAAAAGGACATTCATTACTCGCTGGATGTATGAAGTGACACCACCGAAACGGGCGAAGAGTTCTCCGATAATGGCAGTATCTAGATGTTTGTTGCGCTCCTCGAACTTGGCTGTGGCAAACTCCTTGTATTTCTCCACATCCAGAGGCTTCAGGTTCATCAGCGTCACGCTCTGATAGAATGGGCGGGCAGGAGATGTGAACATTTCTGCCATCAGATGGCGGTGAGAACCCGAGAAGATGAAGTGGGCATTGGTGCAACGCTGAATGTAGGTACGGAGTAAAGCTTCTATGCGGTTGTCGGCATAGTTGGTGATTTGCTGAAACTCGTCGATGGCAACAAGACATGGCTTGTCGGCTTGGTTGAGATAAGAGAATATCTCATCAAGCGCAATTTCGGGATTTACTATGTTGCCGATGCCTATTCCCCAAACTGGAGCCCCGTTGATATCGAAAGAGATTTCTGAACGGAGAGAAGAGAGTGCTATCAGGAATTTCTCCCAAGCGCTTCTGCCTTTAGGGCGAAGTTCATCAATAATGGCTTTGCCGAACATATTGACCAGATCGCTGACGGAATTGGTTGAATAGACGTCTATGATAAAAGTATAATAATCTTTTTGGATGACTGGCTGGGCAAAGCAATGGTGAATCAGCTCTGTCTTTCCGATGCGTCGAGGGGAAATCAGAGCCATGTTATTCTCATAGGTCAGCATCTCTGTGATATGCTGGGTTTCTTCCATACGGTCGCAGAAGTATTCCGGACCGGCGTAACCATTTGTTACAAAAGGATTCTTCATTACCATATTTATACCTTATTATATATTTTACGGCTGCAAAGATAATGCAAATGAGCGCAATGAAAGCTTGCTTTCAAATTGCCGAGTGCAGCTTATCTTCTGCAAAGATACAACTTTTATTCCGATTATCATAAAGTGATTATCATAAAATGATAATGAAATACAGAATTTTATCATTTGATGATTATCATAAATTGATAATTATGATATGGAGACCCCTTTAATGTCAATAGAAAAAGGGTTGCAATCCTCGAAAAGATGGATTACAACCCTTTATACCTTATTATATATAAGAGTTAAGATAACTCTATCATATACTTCTTTGAGGAGGCTTATTACAGCTGAGCCAACTCTACAACCTTATCTACTGCAGCACTCAAGCCGTCCTTGTTCTTACCGCCAGCCTGAGCATAGTGAGGCTGACCGCCACCGCCACCCTGAATCAACTTGGCAGCTTCGCGAATCATCTTACCTGCGTTCAAACCGTGATCCTTTACCATATCATCGCTGAACATCACGCTGAGCATAGGCTTGTCGTTATAAACAGAACCTACTACGCAGATCATGTTCTCTGGCAATGCCTCGCGAACCTTGAATACCAAATCCTTGGCAGCTGCTGGCTCCATTGGTAATACGGCTGTAACAACCTTCACACCATTGATTTCTTTTGCATTCTCTACAAGCTTATCCTTGGCACGCTCTACAGCCTGAGCCTGGAACTTCTCAACATCCTTCTTCAAGGCATCGTGCTCGTCGATGTACTTTCTGATGACACCTTCGAGATCCTTGGCGTTGTTGAACAAGCCCTTCAAGGCTACGATGGTATCCTGCAAACCGTAGATAGCCTCCTCGCAAGCCTTGCCTGTCAAAGCCTCGATACGGCGGATGCCGGCTGCTACGCTGCTCTCAGAGATAATCTTGAAGAAACCAATCTTACCGGTGCTCTTGGCGTGAATACCACCACAGAACTCAGCAGATGGACCGAAGCGAACTACACGAACCTTGTCGCCATACTTCTCACCGAAGAGGGCGATAGCGCCAAGTTCCTTAGCCTCCTCAATAGGAGTATCGCGGTGCTCATCCAATGGATAGTCGGCACGGATCATCTCGTTTACCATGTGCTCTACCTTGCGGAGCTCCTCATCAGTTACCTTCTGGAAGTGAGAGAAGTCGAAACGCAAGGTGTCCTTATCTACATAAGAACCCTTCTGCTCTACGTGGTCGCCCAAAACCTGCTTCAGGCAGTAGTCGAGCAAGTGGGTAGCTGTATGGTTGGCAGCGCTTCCCTCGCGGTTCTCGATATCTACGCAAGCCATGAAATCTGCGTTTACATCCTTTGGCAACTCCTTTACGATGTGGATGCTCTGGTTGTTCTCGCGCTTGGTGTCGATAACCTGGATGGTCTCGTTCTCGCTAACGAGTACACCCTTGTCGCCAACCTGTCCACCCATCTCACCATAGAATGGAGTGTTGTCGAGTACCAGCTCATAGAAAGAGTTCTTCTTCTGAGTCACCTTGCGGTAGCGCAGGATGTGGCACTCATATTCTGTATAGTCGTAACCCACGAAGTTCTGGTCGCCTTCTTTCAAAACCTCCCAGTCGCCGTTCTCTACGGCAGCAGCATTGCGGGCACGTTCCTTCTGCTTCTTCATCTCCTCGTCGAAGCCTGCAGCATCTACGGTGTAACCATTCTCACGGCAGATAAGCTCTGTCAGGTCGAGAGGGAAACCATAGGTATCGAAGAGGCGGAATGCGCTTACGCCATCAAGCTGAGTCTTGCCATGAGCCTTGAGCTCGTCCATATCGCCATTGAGGAGGTTGATACCCTTCTCCAAGGTGCGGAGGAATGAATCCTCTTCTTCTTTCATCACGCGGGTGATGAGCTCCTGCTGAGCTGGCAACTCTGGGAAGGCTGCACCCATCTGCTCTACCAATACATTGACGAGCTTGTACATGAATGCCTGCTTCTGGCCGAGGAATGTGTAAGCGTAACGTACGGCACGGCGCAAAATGCGTCGGATTACGTAACCTGCCTTGGCGTTGCTTGGCAACTGACCATCGGCGATAGAGAAGGCTACGGCACGGAGGTGGTCGGCGCAGACACGCATAGCGATATCAATCTTCTCCTGCTCATCCTTGCCCTCGCCATTCTCACCAGTAGGAGTAGTGAAGCCATACTTCTTGCCAGAGATAGCCTCGATTTCCTTGATGATTGGCTGGAAGATATCAGTATCATAGTTAGAGTGCTTGTCCTGCAACATGCGAACCAAGCGCTCGAAGCCCATACCTGTATCGATAACGTGCATTGGGAGTGGTTCGAGAGAACCATCAGCCTTGCGGTTGTACTGCATGAACACGATGTTCCAGATTTCGATGACCTGTGGGTTATCCTTGTTTACCAACTCACGGCCTGGCACCTGAGCCTTCTCCTCTGGAGTACGAGAATCCACGTGAATCTCTGAGCAAGGACCGCAAGGACCTGTATCGCCCATCTCCCAGAAGTTGTCGTGCTTGTTACCATTGATGATGTGGTCGGCTGGCACGTGCTTAGCCCAGTAACCTGCAGCCTCGTTGTCGCGTTCCAGACCTTCCTCCTTGCTACCCTCGAATACGGTAACGTAGAGATCGGCAGGGTTGAGCTTCAAAACTTCAGTAAGATACTCCCATGCCATATCGATGGCACCCTCCTTGAAGTAGTCGCCGAAGCTCCAGTTACCGAGCATCTCGAACATGGTGTGGTGGTAAGTATCGTGACCCACCTCTTCGAGGTCGTTGTGCTTACCGCTTACACGGAGACATTTCTGAGTATCAACACGACGAACATCCTTGCCTGGGTCTTTTGTACCGAGGATGATGTCTTTCCACTGGTTCATACCAGCGTTTGTAAACATCAGCGTTGGGTCATCCTTGATAACCATAGGTGCTGATGGAACAATCTTGTGGCCTTTACCTTCGAAGAATTTCTTGAAGGATTCGCGCACTTCATTAGCTGTCATCATATCTTTTTTATATTTATCTTTAATTTCTTTTTCCTGTTTTGGAGAGGGGATTGAGAGTCCTCTCAGAAAATATTTTTGCCCTTTAGGGCATTTTCTTCCGAAAATCTTTGCAAAGATAAGAAGAATTGTTTAATTTTGCAACTAAATTAATTATTTTTGAAATTAAAGACGGAAAAAATGGCAATAATTCCAGATAAAACAACGAAATTGTACTATTCTATCAAGGAAGTAGGTGAAATGTTTGGTCTAAACGACTCTACGTTGAGATATTGGGAAAAGGAGTTTCCTTTTCTCAAACCGAAGGTTGCTGGCAATAAAGTGCGCCAGTATACCGATAAGGATATTGAGCAGGTAAGGCTCATCTACAACCTTATCAAGGTGAAGGGATTGAAGATTGCGGCTGCCCGTAAGTATCTGAACCAAAACAGAACGGGTGCCGAGAAATCTTCTGAAGTTCTCGACACCCTTATTTCTGTAAGAGACCAGCTCAAAGAACTCAAAAAGCAGCTCGATGGACTGGTTTAGTAACTTTGGCTTTATGATTAGCTAGGGTTACCACGCTTCTTCGCCGAAGACATTCTTGATGGTAACTTTAGCTGCTTCTTTCTTGGTGAGCTGGCGGCTCCAGGCTACGCGTGCCTTGGTTGCAGCACCTGCACCGTGGTTGTTATATTCGCTGTAGCGGGCTGTCTGTTCGTTGCTCTGCTTGCCCCAGTTGTGCCATCCTTCTGGACGGATGTGGCTGCCCATTTCGCAATTCATGAAGAGGGTAGCTGCATAAGGGCGCCATGGACGGCCCAGATAAACCTTGTCTACACCTGGCTCGGCGGTAAGCTTGCACTTGTTGAATACATAGCCATATTCCTGACCGGCAGGACTGGATGCGGCTGTGATGTAGCTGTTGGCCTTGCTGTGAATCTCACAATTCTCAAACCATGCTCTTCCCGGACCAAAGATGAAATCGGTGGTTCCTTCGATGTAGCAATCATAGAAGGCTGAACGGTTGTTGGCTATACCTGTATAAACGGTATCCTGATTGCCCAGCAGACGGCAGTTCTGAACCAGGATATGATCGCCTTCAAGATGCAGGGAGACTGCTTGTCCCAGTTTGGCTGCATTGTTCTCGATGGTGATGTTCTCGATGGTGATGTAACTGCCCTGTACTTTCAGGGTATAAGTGCGGAATGTGCCCATCGGTTTACCCTTTACAGCAGCTTCTGAATCGAGTCCACCTACAGGCATCTTGATGTTGGCATGATCGTCCCATGTGATGATAGTGTTATCACGGTCTTCACCACAGATGGTGATGTTGGTGAGCCATGAAGGGAGGCTGAGTTTCTCCTTGTACACGCCTTTCTTTACATAGATTACCTTGCTGTAATCCATGAAAGCGCGACATACTTCGATGGCTTCGTCGATGGTGCGGAATTCGCCGGTACCATCACGGGATACTACAATCGTGTCGGGGTTGTCATACTTGTTGGCTGCTGCCAGAGGCAACAGGGTCAACATCATTAAAAATGATAAGAATAATTTTTTCATATTGTTTTTAAGTTCTTTGTTTTGAATCGATTTCTATAAAGATGTTGAAATCTATATGATTTCATAGAGAATCGCCAGATTTTAAATCCGGCGATTCTCTGTTATTTATCTTTTCTTTATTATCATAAACTCCTAAGTTACAGGATTCTCTGTACTTCCTGCAGATCATCAATATTTCGGAGTTGGTTCATAATGGTCTTAACTTCTTCGCGGTCGTGAACACGGAGTTCGATGGTTCCGTCGAAGATGCCGTTGTCGCTACTGATAGTTACCTTATGGATATTGATACCCAACTGGTCGCTAATCACCTTACTTACATCCAGCAGCATGCCCTTACGGTCGATACCCTTGATTTCGATGGTAGCATCGAAGAGTATCTGCTTGTGCATATCCCATTTGGCATCTACGATGCGGTTGCCGAAACTGGACTTCAGTTTGGCTGCTATGCTGCAAGAGCGCTTATGGATTTCGATGCGGTTCTTGTTGTCGATAAAGCCCATAACGTCATCGCCAGGAATCGCATGGCAGCAGCTAGGGAAGATAAACTGGTTGATGTTCTCCTCGGTCAGGATGAGTGGCTTCTTCTTGTTGAAGTCTTTGCCCACCACGAAAAGATCCTGAGGCTTCACGATGCCTTTTTCTTGAGCCTTCTCCTTACTCTTGCCCAGGAATGGGATATAATTGCGCCAGCTGCTGGTCTGCTGTTTTTTAGGCTTGCCCTGCAACTCATCGAAGTCTTTATCGCCTAGGATAATCTGATGGTCTCCCAATGACTGGAAGAGGGTTTCAGGCTTCTGGATATTATGAAAATCGCATAGGCGCTCTACCACCGATGCACTCATCTCGATGCTGTTCTTCTTGAGCCATTCGGTGAGTATGTTTTCTCCCTTCTTCTGAACCTCTCGTGAATCACGGCGCAGGATGGCAAGAATCTTGCTCTTTGCCTTGGCTGAACTGACGAAGTTTACCCATTCTTCCTGTACATGCTGGCTCTTGGAAGTAAGAATTTCAACCTGGTCGCCACTTTGCAGCTTATGGCTCAGCGGAACCAGCTTATGGTTTACCTTGGCTCCGATACAGTGGCTGCCCAGGAAGGTATGAATCTGGAAGGCGAAGTCGAGGGCAGTACAGCCTGCCGGCATCGTCTTGATTTCTCCCTTTGGTGTGAAGACGAAGATTTCTGAAGCATAGAGGTTCAGCTTGATGGCATCGAGGAAGTCCATGGCATCCGGCTGCGGATCGTCCAGAATCTCCTTGATGGTGCTGAGCCAATCGTTCAGTTCGTTCTCATCTTCTGTATATTCACCTTCGTTTCCTTCTTTGTATTTCCAGTGGGCAGCAAACCCCTTTTCTGCTACCTCGTCCATACGGTCGGAACGGATCTGCACTTCTATCCATCTTCCCTGCTTACTCATCAGGGTAACGTGGAGTGCCTGATAACCATTTGCTTTCGGATGGTTCAACCAGTCGCGCAGACGGTCGGGATGGCTCTTGTAGATTTTGCTGATGGCTACGTAGATATTGAAACATTCGTTTACTTCGTTTGCTCTCACCTTTGGCGTAAAGATGATGCGCACAGCAAGAATGTCGTAAATCTCATCGAAGGTAACGTGCTTGTTCTGCATCTTGTTCCAAATAGAATAAGGGCTCTTCACACGTGCTTTGATTTTATATTCTACGCCTAACTTGTCGAGTTCTTCGCGGATAGGTGCAGTAAAACTCTCGAAGAGGGTATCGCGCTGCGATTCGGTATCGGCAAGCTTATGCTCTATGTTGGCATACTCCTGTGGATGGTCGTAGCGGAAGCTGAGGTTTTCGAGTTCGGTCTTGATTTTGTTCAAGCCCAATCGGTTGGCGAGAGGTGCATAAATATACAAGGTTTCGCCCGCAATCTTGTATTGTTTGTTGGCCGGTTGCGATTCCAGCGTGCGCATGTTGTGCAGGCGGTCGCAAATCTTGATAAGGATAACACGGATGTCATCGCTCATAGTGAGCAACAGTTTTTTGAAGTTTTCTGCCTGTGCTGATGCCTTATCGCCGAAGATTCCACCACTGATTTTGGTGAGTCCATCAACGATTTGTGCCACTTTAGCTCCAAAGATGTTTGAGATATCTTCTACGGTGTAGTCGGTATCTTCTACCACATCATGAAGCAGTGCGGCACAGATGCTCGTTGAGCCGAGCCCCATCTCCTCGCAGGCTATCTGAGCCACGGCGATAGGGTGCATGATATATGGTTCGCCCGAGAGGCGGCGCACACCTTTGTGCGCCTGTCTGGCGAAGTTGAATGCCTTGGTCACTATATCTACCTTCTTGCGGTGTCGTGAACTCAGGTAGGTGTCAAGCAGGTGTTGAAAGGCATCGCCAATCAACTGGTTATCAGCCTGCTCTCTTTCGAGGTCTTTCAAGTTCTGGTCATCCATAGTGGGTTCCTCCAATAAATAATGTTCTTAATTAGACTGAAAAAACTACAGCGTACGTAGTTCTTTTATTTCACTTTGATTTTCTTTCCGGCACGGATACTGCTACCCTTGATGCCGTTCAGTTTGCGCAGTTTCTTAACGGTTGTTCCGTGGCGTGCTGCTATTTCAGAAAGGGTATCACCATTCTTGATGGTAACACTCTTGCTGCCTTGTTTTCTGTTTCTGCCTCGCTTGCTGCTCTTCTTGCTGCGTGAAGAAGCGCTGTGGCGACTGTAGCTGCTTCGTGGGCGGCTATAGGTAGGCTGTGCATCGTTGATATCTACGGTAGCGCGCTTCAGGAAGAGTTCATCGGCTCTGTAAGCACAGATGCTGTCCTGCTGGTCGATGAAACTACCGATGAGGGTAGATGGAAGACGCAATACCATCGGATGGTTCAATCCGTTGATGATATCATGACGATACTGTGGATTCAGATTGCGCAGGTGCTCGATGTTGATGTTCAGCACTTTGGAAATCTGCTCCAGGTGGATATCTTTTGATATTACGATAGTGTCTGTCTTTACTGGCAGTTCGCTTACCATAGGGCAGATGTTATGATCGCAGTAGTAGTTCATGATGTAGTTGGCAGCGATGAAAGCTGGTACATATCCACGTGTTTCCTTTGGCAGATATGGATAGATGTTCCAGTAGTCGGCGTTGCCTTTTGCACGATGGATGGCCTTGTTGACATTGGTTGGACCGCAGTTGTAAGCTGCAATTACGAGGCTCCAATCGTCGAATATCTTGTACAGGTCGCTCAGATAGTGAGCGGCTGCATAGGATGCTTTTACCGGGTCGCGGCGTTCATCGATGAGTGAGTTTACTTCCAGTCCATATCGCTTACCGGTAGGCAGCATAAACTGCCATAAACCTGTGGCACCAACGCGTGATACAGCTTTAGGGTTGAGTGCCGATTCAATAACTGGCAGATATTTCAATTCCAGTGGCAGGTTGTAAGCCTCTAATGCCTCTTCGAAAATAGGCATGTAGAAGTTACTTGCTCCCAATATAAAACTTACTGAACGGCGTAGTTTTCCGCTGTAACGGTCTATGAATTTCTGTATTACCTCATTGTATGGCATTTCGATGATGGTAGGCATTCTCTTCAGACGGTCGATATACACTTCCTTCTCGAAGACAGGGTTTACATCGCGGTATTTGCAGGTTGTATCTGCCATCATGTAAGTCTGTGCATTGTAAAGGTGGAGCAGGCTGTCGAGGTTATCTTCCAATCCCTCTGGTACTTCGATTTCCTCCTGCTTTCCGTCTTTGTCGGTAACGGTGATGATATCATCGTTATCTGTTTCTTCTTTAACGTCGGTTTGGGCATGAATGCCTTGTAAGCTGAACAGCATCGCTGCTGCCATGACTAGTATTTTCTTCATATTGATGTTTTATCTCGTCTATGTTTCTAATTTCTATTTTACGTTATAATATATATAGGTGTATTCTAACTCCTCAAGCATTAAAATGTGAGTGAGCAGCTTACGCCGAGACTTCCAGACCGCAGCGGATTGGCAGTCTTGTTGCCGTTATTCAGCATGGTAGGCTCTATTCTGAGCGAGAGATCATCGGAGATGTCAAATTCTGAGAGCGATGCATCTACGTAGGCATCAATCACTGAGAAGGCATAGATGCCTATCATGACGAAGGTTCCCAAGTCTCTCCAACGGCGATATTTATCTTTTCGCTTACGGAAGATTTCCTTATAGCGTTCTATGTTCGATTCGTTGATCTGGGCACCCAAGTGCAGAAATTGATTGTAGCTCTGGGTGTTTGGGTCATCGTCCATAATATCCATGTAGGCTTGCGAATAGTCGTGATACATCTGGTTGTTCCAGGTGATGGCGTATGTACAGCCTACGAAACCGCCATAGATGAAGGGCAGTTTCCAATATTTGCGATTGTATATCTGTCCGGCACCAGGTAATACAAGTGCCAACCACATGGCACGCTTGGTATCAGGTCGCCAGGTTGCCCAGTTGCGCTTTTTGCGTACAGGCTTTGCTGGTTGGGTGAGGCTTGCCAGTTTGCTGCTGTCTTGTGCGGTAAGCATCGAGTCTATGGCTATTTTTGCCGAGTCGGCTGATGCAATGGTTGGCACATCGGTCACTTGTTTTTTTTGTTTCGACTTCTGTGCCTGTGCGCCCATCGGTGCCAGAAGCAGCAGGGTTGCCAAACAGATTTGTGATATACTGAGTTTCACTTTTATTCTTGCTTTAACTGATCGAAAACATTCATGATGTGCTCCAGCTCCTCTTCGTTGGCGAATGGAATGCTGATTTTACCCTTGCCCTTAGCAGAGCAGGTGAACTGCACTTTGGTATTGAGAAACTGTGACAGGCGGTTTTTGAGTTGTGTAAATTCCTCAGGCATCTGAGCCTTAGCCGTGATTGTTTTCTTACCGCTCTCGATGTCTTCTCCGCTCTTGAGTCGCTGTACCATCTCTTCAACCTTTCTTACTGAGTAGCCGTTCTTCTGTATCTCCTTGAACAACTTGATTTGCAGCGAAGGTGAGTCGAGGGCCAGTAGGGCACGGCAATGACCCATGTCGATTTCTTTCTTCTGTAGTGCCATCTGCACCTGGGCAGGAAGTTTGAGCAGTCGCAGATAGTTGGCGATAGCTGCACGGCTCTTGCCCACACGTTCTGAAATTTTCTCCTGTGTCATACCCTCGTTTTCCAGAAGGTGTTCGTAGGCGAGTGCTATTTCTATGGCGTTGAGGTCTTGGCGCTGGATATTCTCTACGAGTGCCATTTCCATTATGTTCTCATCGCTGATGGTGCGGATGTATGCAGGGATAGCTGTCAGCCCCGCAAGTTGTGAAGCGCGCCAGCGGCGTTCACCGGCGATAATCTGGAATCTGTTTTCTGAAACCTGTCTTAAGGTGATAGGCTGGATGATGCCTATGGCCTTGATGCTTTCGGCGAGCTCATGTAGGGCTTCGTCGTCAAACTCTCGGCGTGGCTGATTGGGATTCGCCTCAATCTGGTCGAGAGAAATTTCATTGATGGTACTGCTGCCCTGGGTGCGCACTCCTTCGGTAGAGATGAGGGCATCGAGTCCGCGTCCTAAAGCGTTGCTCTTTGTACCGTTGTTGTATTTCTTGTGTACTGCCATTTTTTTACTTTTAATTTTGAACATTGAACTTTCTAAGAGGGTTCAATTTCCAAATCTTAACTATTCTTGTTGATAATCTCCTTTGCCAAGGCCAGATGGTTCTTGGCTCCATTGCTTTCTGCATCGTAAAGGATAACTGGGAGACCATGGCTCGGACTCTCGCTCAGCTTTACGTTGCGCTGGATAACGGTCTTGAACACCAATTCCTGGAAGTGGCGTTTCACCTCGTCGTATATCTGGTTGGCAAGGCGTAGACGACTATCATACATGGTGAGCAGGAAACCTTCTATCTCGAGTTTCGGATTCAGCTTGCTCTTGATGATCTTGATGGTATTGAGCAATTTGCTGATACCTTCAAGAGCGAAATATTCACATTGAACTGGGATGATGACACTATCGGCTGCCGTCAACGAATTGACGGTGATGAGGCCGAGCGAAGGGGAACAGTCTATCAGGATGTAGTCGTATTCGTCACGGATAGGCTGCAGTAATGTCTTAATCACCTTTTCGCGATTTTTTAGATTCAGCATCTCTATCTCGGCACCTACCAGGTCGATATGACTAGGTATGATGTCGAGTCCATCAATGTCGGTGGTGTAGATGGCATCGCGCACGTCTGCATGGTTGATGATGCATTCGTAGAGCGAGCAGTCTACCTCGCTGATATCCACGCCCAATCCACTGGAAGCGTTTGCCTGTGGGTCGGCGTCCACTACGAGTACCGTTTTCTCTAGCGTGGCAAGCGATGCTGCCAAGTTAATGGTGGTAGTAGTCTTTCCTACACCGCCTTTTTGGTTAGCTAATGCGATGATTTTTCCCATTTTCTTAGTAAATTTTCGGCAAAGATACAAAAATATTGTGAGAAAGTCGCTATCTTTAAAGGTTTTTTCGTACTTTTGCACCAAAAAGAAAGATATTTTTATGGAAAATAAGAAACCGTTAGTATTAATTTCGAATGATGATGGCTATCATGCCAATGGAATCAAGACCCTGGTGAGCTTTCTGAAAGACTGGTGCGACCTGCTGGTTGTAGCACCGGAAAGTGCCCGTTCGGGATTCGCCTGTGCCTTCTCGGCTACTACTCCCTTGCGCCTGAAGCGTCGCCACAATATGGGGAATGATGTGGAGGTTTGGTCATGTAGCGGCACACCGGTTGACTGTGTGAAACTGGCGTTGGATCAGTTTCTTGCTGATCGCAAGCCTGATCTGATTATCGGCGGTATCAATCATGGTGACAATTCGAGCGTGAATAATCATTATTCGGGAACTATGGGTGTAGCAAAGGAGGGCTGTATGCAGCATATTCCAAGCATAGCCTTCAGCAGTAGCAATTATGATGAAAATGCTGATCTCACTCCTTTGCACGATGGGGTACTGAAGATTGTTAAGATGGTGCTGGAGAAGGGATTGCCAGAATATACCTGTCTGAATGTCAACTTCCCGGCTTTGCCTCCGTTCAAGGGTTTCAAGGGTTGCCGGATGACTCATGGCTCCTGGATCAATGAGGTGGATCATCGCACTCATCCGCATGGATATGATTATTATTGGATGGTGGGTGAATACCGTAATGACGAACCTGAGGCAACGGATACCGACCAATGGGCTGTGAATCATGGTTACATCGCTATAACCCCAACTAAGATTGATGTAACGGATTATGATTGGTTAAAGAATTTTGAATTATGAAGTATTACCTGATAGTAGGCGAGGCTAGTGGAGATTTGCATGCCAGCAGATTGATGCGCTCGTTGAAAAAAATAGACGAGTTTGCTGAATTCCGTTTCTTCGGCGGTGATTTGATGACTGCTGAAGGTGGCACTCGCGTCAAGCATTTTAAGGAGTTGGCTTATATGGGTTTTGTGCCTGTACTGCTACATTTAGGTACCATCTTTTCGAACCTGAAGAGATGCAAGGAAGATATTGTGAAATGGAAACCGGATGTAGTGATACTGGTAGATTATCCGGGATTTAATCTCAAGATAGCTAAGTTCTTGAAAAAGAACACCAATATCCCTGCCTATTATTACATTTCTCCTAAGATATGGGCATGGAAGGAGTGGCGGATCCACAGCATTAAGCGCGATATCGCAGAACTCTTCTCTATCTTGCCATTCGAGGTGCCGTTCTTCGAAAAGAAGCACCGTTATCCTATTCACTATGTAGGTAATCCTACGGCTCAGGAAGTAGGGGAGTTCAGGTCGGGATATCATCAGAGTTTTACGGAGTTCTGTCAGGAGAATAATCTTGACACCTATCGTCCTGTTATCGCTTTGCTGGCAGGAAGCCGTCTGCAGGAAATCAAAGACAATCTGCCGGCGATGATTGAGGTGGCTGAGCGTTTTGAAGATTATCAGATGGTGCTTGCCGGTGCTCCTTCGATAGACGATGCTTATTATGAGAAGTTTATCAAAGGTACACCTGTCAAACTGGTGCGTAACAAGACTTATCCGCTCTTGTCGCATGCTACGGCAGCTCTTGTTACCAGTGGTACTGCAACTTTAGAGACGGCTCTTTTCGATGTGCCTCAGGTGGTATGTTATGAAACGCCTGTACCTCATCTCATCCGTTTCGGTTTCAAGCATATCATCAAGGTGAAGTTTATCTCGCTTGTGAATCTTATCGCCAATAAGGAGATTGTGCCGGAGATGCTTGCCGACCGCTTTACGGTTGATGGTATTGCCAACGAACTTTATCAGATTCTTCCGGGAGAACCTGGCAGGGATAAGATGTTGGCAGAATATCAGGAAGTTCGAACTCAGTTAGGCGATAAGGTTGCGCCCGATGAGGCTGCGGGCATCATGTTTGATCTTCTGGTTAAGCGTAGGGAAATGCTTCTCCGTATGGCTCGTGAGCGTGCTGAAGCTGAAGCCAAAGCTGCAGCTGAGGCTGCAGAACGTGCGCGACAGAAGGCGATAGCTGAAGCCGAGGCTGCTAAGAAACGTGCCGAAGAGGAAGCTTTGGCGGCGCAGAAGCGAGCAGAAGAAGAGGCTGAACTGGCAAGAATAAGAGCAGAAAAAGCCCGACTGGCGGCTGAGGCTAAGGCACGTGAGGCTCAGCAGCGTGTTGCCCAGGCACAGTATGAGGCGCAGGAAGCCCAGAAGGGTGAACGCTTTGAAGAAGAACAGGAAAAAGGTGAAATGTTTTGATAAAAAGCAATCTCTTTCAGTTCTGTGGCGGATATCAATCCGCTGCAGAACTGCTGACTAAGGCAGACTTAAAGGTATACGCTAAAACCATCATCACGGAAATCAGAAAGTATGATCCGGATAATATCATCCTGATGGGCTGTCCGCATTGGGACCAGGATATTGATATCGTGGCAAAGAGCCCTATCGAGGGTGTGGAGAATGTGATGTATACCCTTCATTTCTATGCAGCCACCCATAAAGATTACAGATGATCTCATCAAGCCATGGGGCAAGATGGTGAAGCAGGCACTGAAGAAAAATAATAGATAACAGCATAGTTTATCGCAAGTACTTTCGTGAGCCAACGAAGCTACTTGTGTTTTTTATGGTGATATGAAAAAAAGGCAGGGGTTCTTTGAGGAATCCCTGCCTTTCTTTGTGCTTGGCCAAACTGCAGGCTTGGCCTTTATCTCATAAAAGATGTATTATCCAAACAACTGGATGGTGTATAGGTAGATTACTGCTGCTGGTATCGCCATGAGCGAAGAGTCGAAGCGGTCGAGCATGCCTCCATGTCCTGGCAGGATGTTGCCGCTATCCTTTACGCCGAGGGTACGCTTGAAGAGGCTTTCTACCAAATCGCCCCATGTGCCGAAGAATACCACAACCAGACCTAAACCTTCCCAACCGAGAATGCTGAGACGGTGGGCTTCGCCATCGTTGGCGATATAGCCGATGATACCTGCTGCTATCAGTACGAATATGCCTCCGCCTATGCTGCCTTCCCAACTCTTGGCTGGACTGATGCGTGGAAAGAGCTTATGCTTGCCGAAAAGCGAACCGCTGCAATAGGCACCGGTATCATTGGTCCAGAGGAAAATGAAAATGCTCAAAGGCAGCAGCATGTCGTAATGTATCTGACCATCGAAAGCTGATGTCTCGAAACTCAATACATTGATCATCGAGAAAGGCAAGGCGATGTACAACTGAGAGAGCATAGTGTAAGCCCAATCGTTGATGGCATCCTTGTTGCCTGTATACAGTTCGCTGATGAAGAGATAGAGGATGGTGAGCAGATAAGGTACGAAAACCACGAAATTGCCCACAATGCCCATGCGGAAACCAGCCACGGCAAGGAAGAAGTAAACACCCGCCACGGTGCTGATGAAACGGTTTACCGTAACATTCTCCTTCTGGTTAACTAATCCGCAATACTCCCAGATGCTCAATCCTGTAATGAGGGCGAACAGGATAACCATTGCCCTGGGATTGAGAAAGCAAGATACCATGCACACCACGAAAAATACGCCTGTGATGGATCTTATCACTAGATTCTTCTGTTTGTCAGTCATATCGGTTTGTTTTATTCGTTCTTGTTTTCTTCCGAACCTTCATCCTTCTTGGAAGTCTCATCAGAATCAGCATTCTTCTTCTGGTTCTCTTCATGCTCCTTGATGGCAGCCTGAACTTCAGGAAGTTCCTTTACGGCGTCATCGTCTATCTTAGGCTGTTCGTCTTCCATGATTTCCTGCGAACGGCTCAACCAAGGGCGCTTGCCAAAGATATGTTCTACGTCTTCTGCCATAATCACCTCTTTCTTGATCAGAAGTTCTGCTAAGGCATTGTGGCCTTCCTTGTGCTCCATCAGGATGTTCTTGGCACGGGTATACTGTTCGTTGACAATCTTCAGAACTTCCTGGTCTATCTCGCGGGCTGTAGACTCAGAGTACGGACGCTGGAATGCATATTCGTTCCGGTTGTAAAAGCAGATGTTTGGCAACGTCTTGCTCATACCGAGATAAGCTACCATACCATAAGCACTCTTTGTGGCGCGCTCCAGGTCGTTCATGGCTCCTGACGAAATATGACCGGTGAAGAGTTCTTCTGCGGCACGTCCACCCATTAATGAACACATCTCGTCGAGCATCTGTTCTTTGGTGGTTATCTGGCGCTCTTCTGGCAGATACCATGCAGCACCGAGAGCCTGACCACGAGGCACGATGGTAACCTTGATGAGAGGGTTGGCATACTGGCAGAACCATGAGATGGTTGCGTGGCCTGCTTCGTGGAGAGCGATGCTACGCTTCTCGTCGGCAGTCATCACCTTAGTCTTCTTCTCCAGACCGCCTACAATACGGTCTACTGCATCGAGGAAATCCTGTTTGCATACAGCCTTCTTGTCGTGGCGTGCAGCAATGAGGGCTGCCTCGTTACAAACGTTGGCAATGTCTGCACCCGAGAATCCTGGAGTCTGGCGTGCCAGTAGATCAACATCTACTGTTTCGTCTATCTTGATAGGTTTGAGATGAACCAGGAAGATAGCCTTACGTTCGTTCAAACCAGGGAGATCTACGTGAATTTCGCGGTCGAAACGTCCGGCACGGAGCAAGGCGCTGTCGAGCATGTCTACACGGTTGGTAGCTGCAAGGATGATGACACCACTGTTGGTACCGAAACCATCCATCTCTGTAAGGAGAGCGTTCAAGGTGTTCTCGCGCTCATCATTACCACCCATGGCTGGGTTCTTGCTGCGGGCACGGCCTACAGCATCAATCTCATCGATAAAGATGATACAAGGTGATTTCTCTTTAGCCTGGCGGAACAGGTCGCGTACACGTGAGGCACCTACACCTACGAACATTTCAACGAAGTCGGAACCGCTCATGGAGAAGAAAGGTACGCCAGCCTCGCCGGCAACAGCCTTAGCCAAGAGGGTCTTACCAGTTCCCGGAGGGCCTACGAGAAGGGCTCCCTTTGGAATCTTACCACCCAAATCGGTATATTTTTGTGGGTTTTTCAGGAAGTCTACAATTTCCTTCACTTCCTGCTTGGCACCTTCCTGTCCGGCCACATCCTTAAAGGTGATGCCGATGGCATTTCCCTTTTCGTACATCTTAGCTTTGCTTTTGCCCACGCTGAAGATGCCGCCCATACCGCCACTGCCCATACCGCCGCTGAATCTTCCAGACATCCAAAGGATGAAGAATACGAAGAAGAGCAGAGGTGCCAGATTGAAGAGCGTGCTTAAGAAGTCGTTATCCTTCTGGTTGTCGTAGCTGAAGGAGCGTATCTTCTTTTCCTTCAACATCTGGTTGGCATAGCGTTCCACTTCGTCAACCGAGCCGAACTGTACTTTTACGTATGGGTTAGGACCTACAGACTTTGCCGGCATATTGTATACATCGCGCGTATATTTCGGGTTGATGTATATTTTGAGGGTGCTTTCTGTTTTATTGGCCACAACACTGAGCACATAACCCTTGTCTACATACTGTTTGAACTGGGTGTATGTGGCTTCCTTGGCAGCGCTGCCTCCAATCGCATCGCCTCCTCCTGTAAAGAAGAGGATGATCATGGTGATGAGGCAGATGGTGAAAAGCCAGGTCATATTAAATCGTGGCATCTTGGGTCCGCCATTGCCACGAGGCTTCATATTATTGCTTTGTTCCATTTTATTTTATATGTATAACTTTTAGTCGAAAAACAATGTCTGATCCATCATGTAGGATAGGAGAAACTGACTAGTCGAGATCAGGTATATGGGTAAGCTTTGCATCCTCCCATAAATGTTCGAGGTCGTAATAAGCACGTACTTCCGGAAGGAAGATATGTACTAATACGTCAACAAAGTCCATTGCCACCCACTGGTCGTTGCCGAGACCTGCTACATTTACAGGTTTTTCTTTCAGATTCTTGCGCACGATGTCTCCCACAGAACCTGCGATAGCTTCAACCTGAGTAGGGCTTCCTCCCTGGCAGATGATGAAGTACTTGGCAATGCTTCCATCGATTTCTGTCAGGTCGGCGATAACAATGTCTTGACCTTTCTTTTCTTGTATACCTTCTTTAATAGTCTCTACGAGTTGTTTAACTGTGTTCATTTATCTTTTCTTTCTTACTTAATTTATATTCTCTATTTTTCTGCAAAGATACATTATTATAATGGAAAATCGACTTAAAAGGCAAAAAAAATGTGGAAAATTAAAGAAATTGCGTTTTTTTTAGAAAAAAGTGCCGAAAAATTTTGTAGGTTCAAAAAAAACTAGTACCTTTGCACTCGCAATCGAGAAAAGAACATTTCGTTTGCTGATATTGGGATATGGTGTAATGGTAACACTACAGATTCTGGTCCTGTCATTCCTGGTTCGAGTCCGGGTATCCCAACAAGAAGCTGAGCTTTCCGCTCAGCTTTTTTTGTGCTCCATAGGGATGGGTCGTGTGGTCAGAGGGTGCATTATGTTGCAGTTTCCTGATGATGGCATCCTCACGTTCCTGCCTTCTTCTGTTATGACGATGCCACCTTGATGATGTTGGTTCGTCGTTCGGAATTGGGGAAGACAGCCTGCGACCTTTGTCCGGTGTTGGTGGGCAGGGTCGGGAAGTTGCCCGATAGGGTAGAGGTCCCAACTTTGGAGATGACTGTCCGACTGTTGGACGGGTCGGTTGTGTGACGTAGGAAACAGAGGGATGCCATAGCGGTCAACAGGTGGTGGAGGCCGGATCCGCCTCCGTCTCCCCTTTGACGGAAGCGGTTGTACGACGCAAGTCGGTATGTGACGGCTCCGGTCATTTGTAACATTTTCTATAGTATCTCTGAAGGCAGGATTAACTCTGCCAATGCCAATAGTCCTTGATGATTCATGGGACAAAGATATAACTTTTATGCAACATATAAATTTCTTTCCCCCCTATATTTATCGGGTGAGCCGAGTTCCTGGAACACCTATTTCGCCCGTATCAGCGATGGTCTGATCCGTCGGCAGACCGATGCGCTCGTGTCGACAGGATTGAGCCGTGTGGGATATCGCTATGTCAACATCGACGACGGCTTCTTTGCCGGCAGGGATGCCAAGGGCAATCTGCTGATCAACACGAACAAGTTTCCCGGCGGTCTGAAGCCGGTGGTAGAGTATATCCATGGCAAGGGGCTCAAGGCCGGTATCTACACTGATGCCGGGCACAACACCTGCGCCTCGTTCTACAATGGCGAGCCGGGAGGAGTCGGTGCCGGCATATACGAGCACGAGGCACAGGACTGCCGTCTGTATTTTGATTCGTTGAAGTTCGACTTCATCAAAGTGGATTTCTGTGGCGGTAACGCTCCTCAGAACTCCGAGCACCTTGCCCTTGATCCGCAGACACGCTATACAGACATCGCAAAGGCGATCAAGGCCACGGGAAGGGATGTTGTGTACAATGTGTGCAGATGGGACTTCCCCGGCACATGGGTGTGCAAGATGGCCAACTCCTGGCGCATCTCACAGGACATCAACAACTCATGGGGATCGGTGGCCAATATCATCCGGCAGAATATGTATCTCTCGGCCTATTGCAGTCCCGGACATTATAACGACATGGACATGCTGGAGGTGGGACGCGGTATGACCGACACTGAGGACCAGACCCATTTCGCCATGTGGTGCATAATGAGCTCGCCGTTGCTCATCGGTTGCGATCTGACCACTGCCAGCGACAAGACCTTGAAGCTGCTGGGCAATGAGGATCTGATAGCGGTCAATCAGGACTCGCTGGGCCTGCAGGCCTACGTGGCATGCGTGAAGGATGGTGTGTACACCTTGGTGAAGGACTTCCGGAAACGCAATTCTACGACACGTGTCATTGCGGTCTACAATCCCACGGACATCCAGAAGACTGTCGACGTGTCTTTCCAGGATGTGTGCCTGGGAGGCAATGTGAAGGTCTACGATCTGATCGATAAGTCGAAGGAGACCTGCGCCGGCCAGATGAAGGTGACGGTGGCTGCCCATGGCGTGCGTGTATTCCAGCTGACGGGAAAGAAGCGCCTGATGCGCAGATGCTATGAGGCTGAGACGGCTTACCTGAGCGACTATCAGGAACTGCAGAACAACCAGGCCGTCGGCACAGCCGTCTATGAGGAGCAGGCCGGCTGCTCGGGCGGAATGAAAGTCGGTTGGCTGGGCGGAAAGGCCAGCAACGACCTGCAGTGGCGCGATGTGTATGTGCCCAAGGGCGGCACCTATTCCATGACACTGTCGGTCATCTCCGGCGAGTCCCGCGATATGTACTGTGAGGTGAACGGCAAGGCGTATGGCAAGCTCACCTGCAACACCGGTGACTGGTCGACGGTCAAGAAGTATAAGATGGAAGTCAAGCTGAAGGCCGGCAACAATGTCATCAGACTGTACAATGCATCAAGCAACATGCCGGATATCGACTGCATGTATCTGGAGTGATGCCGATAGGAAGAATGTCGGCCTGAAACCGTGCTGACCGGATGCTGATCACCCTTTCTCTTGCCGTCGGGTAAGGGAAAGGGTGATGACGGTAACGGGGATCAGCGTTGTTTCCGGCAGGCATTCTTTTTTTGTGCCTTTCCGGTAGGTGTCCGCTTCCTGGCCGGCAGCTGTCTGCCATCTATGCCTTGTCAGGGATAGATGGAGTGGAAGGCTGATTTTAGTAGGAAGCTGTTTTGAGATTTGGACGTTTTTCCCTATTTTTGCATTGAGGAAGCGGGAGGTGAGAGACCGCCTGCGTACGCAATACCGGGAACCTGGCCTGATACGGAGGAAGGTGCACGGTCAACAAGCTAAAAACAAAAACTAAAATAAATCAGAAAGCATGAAGAAAACATTTCTAACACTACTATTCGCCCTGGCCACAGGAGTCCTGCTGCATGCGGAGGACGGCTCCCGGCTGTGGCTACGGGCTTCCCGTAATCCGTCTCCGTGCAAGGTAGCGACCAACGACCGGTCGGCAACAGCGCGGATAGCGGTGCAGGAGCTGTCGGCCTATTGGCATGGTGCGGCCGTCAGGCTCGTCAGAGACAAGTCGGCAGGCAGCGGTGAGGGCTTTGAGATCAGTTCCGCACCGGATGCGTCCGGTGTCACGGTGAAGGCCGGCACCAGCCGCGGCCTGCTCTATGGAGCCTACGAGCTGTTGCGTATCCAGGACACCGGGCTGCCCGTCGGTGCGCTTCACATCAAGGAGCAGCCCACGGTGAGGTATCGCCTGCTCAACCACTGGGACAATCTGGACGGCTCCATCGAACGGGGCTATGCCGGCAAGAGCATCTGGAAGTGGGACGAGATCGACGGCGACAAGGGCACCATGAGCACTGCCTTGCGCAAGCGCCTTACCGACTACTGCAGGGCCAATGCGTCGATAGGCATCAACGGGTCGGTGATCAACAATGTCAATGCATCGCCCAAGATGCTCAATACCACCTATATAAAAAAGGTGAAGGTGCTGGCCGACCTCTTTCGCGACTATGGCATCCGTGTCTATCTTTCCGTCAACTTCGCCTCGCCGATGGCCGAGGGCGGACTGCCGACTGCCGATCCCCTCGATGAGGGTGTCCGCCGGTGGTGGAGAGACAAGGCCGGTGAGCTGTATAAGGCGATACCCGACTTTGGCGGATTTCTGGTGAAGGCCAATTCGGAGGGACAGCCCGGCCCCGGCGATTATCACCGCACCCATGCCGAGGGTGCCAATATGCTGGCCGATGCCCTGCAGCCGTATGGCGGTCTGGTGATCTGGCGCAGCTTCGTCTATGGCAATCATGAGGGTGAGGACCGGGTGATGCAGGCCGTGAGCGAGTTCAAGGATCTTGACGGCCAGTTTAGGGACAATGTCATCCTCCAGTGTAAGAACGGACCGCTCGATTTCCAGCCGCGCGAGCCCTATGCCCCGTTGTTCGACAACATCAGGCAGACACCGATGATGGCCGAGCTGCAGATCACGCAGGAGTATCTCGGACAGAGCCGCCATCTGGTCTATCTGGCACCGATGTGGAAAGAGTTCTTCTCCTTCGTCCGTCCCGACAGTCTCGTCGGTATTGCCGGCGTGGCCAATATCGGGGATGACGCCAACTGGTGTGGTCATCATTATTCGCAGGCCAACTGGTATGCCTTTGGCCGTCTGGCCTGGAACGCCTCCCTGTCGTCCGACAGCATCGCTACAGAGTGGCTGAAGCAGACCTTCACCCACGACACGGCCTTTGTCAATCCTATGAGGGAGGTGATGGCCAGCAGCCGCGAGGCTTGTGTCGACTATATGATGCCCCTTGGCCTTCACCACATCTTCAAGGCCGATCATCATTACGGTCCAGAGCCTCAGGGCTTCTATCCGCAGTACCCTATCGAGTGGTGTCCCGTCTATTATCACAAGGCCGACAGTGCGGGCATCGGCTTCGACCGCACGATGAGCGGCTCGAAGGCGGTCAGCCAGTACCGGCATCCCTACGACAGCCTGTACAACGACATCGACACCTGTCCCGAGGAGTATCTCCTGTGGTTCCATCATGTCGGCTGGAATCATAAGATGAAGGACGGCAGCACGCTGTGGCAGAGTCTCTGCTCCCACTACAATCATGGCGTGGCGGAGGCACAGCGCTTCGCCGACACGTGGAAGCGGATGCGGCCTTATGTCGACCCGCAGCGCTTCGACGAGGTCAGCAAGCGGTTGGAGGAGCAGGTGGAGAATGCGCGGGAGTGGCGCGACACATGTCTGGGATATTTCCAGACTTTCTCACGGCAGGCGATCCTGCCCGGGCAATAAGACAGATCAGGCGGCTGTTCCGGTGTCCGAGACACAGGTCAGCCGCCTTTTTAGAATAAGGATGATAACAGTAAGAATATGGCAATACAGACAGAATTTGATATAACCTCGTGGTTGGATCTTTTCCAGCAACGGCTGACAGAATATGGTAAAGCCAGATACCCGTCCATGTTCTTACGCATCCGGGATGATTGCCTGTCAAGGAAAACAGTACGACTATTGCCTAACAGGTTACTTCTTAGAATAGCTTTCCGAAAGGTGCCTATTTAGAAGATGGATGTTCAAGCAAGCCGTTGGAAATAAAAGAGATATAAAAATCCCCCTTGGAGCAAGGGGCAAAAATCAAAAAGTGCCAATTTTTGTTTGTGTACATAAATAAGTACACTAAATGTTTGGTAGTTTGGTTTTTAGTTGCTTTCTTTGCCTTGAGCAATAATAGTTTTAGAGCCATGCAGATTATATCAACGAGAGAATTCAGAGCCAATCAGAAGAAGTATTTTGACTTGGCAGAGAGCGAGACCATTTTAGTCGCTCGTAAGAACGCGCGCCCCATAGTCATTCGTGTCGCAGACGATGATGATTTTCTTTCAAAGGCAGAACTACAGTCTATTCAGAAAGGGGTGGAGGATATTAGGAACGGCAGAACCTACAAAATGCAGCAGGGCGAAAGCCTTGCAGATTTCTTAAAGCGTAATGAGGCATATATGAAATAGAAGAGTGTCCAGAGGAAGCCACAAAGGAACTTCTTAAGATGATGAAGTCTGATGTGCAGGCCTACAAGAAATTTGAAAGTCTCATCCCGGAACTTCGGGAACACCCGTACACAGGAACCGGACATCCCCATCAACTGCGCTACGTCGATGGCGTCTGGTCTAGGAAGCTCGACAAAAAGAACCGACTGTGCTATATGGTAAATGAAACAACCGTGATAGTTTTCATCGTGTCGGCCATGGGACATTATGATGACAAATAGCATTAGGGATGCCATGCCGTCTCTCTGTTTTGGCTTTACAGAAGTTGGTCTTTTTGTTGATTCGGTAACCTTAGATTTGAATAAGTCGTGGAAATAGTCGTAAACTTCACGACTGGTTTCTACACTTACCTTATGTTTGGAATGTATTTCGTTCTTGAATAATTTGAGATTTGCTTGTTTGTGATTGAATAAGGAACTTTTAAAGCCAAATCTCTCGCGGCCTTTTTACCTCAATGTAGTTGGATGAAATAAGCCCGGACAACCATCCTAAAGTAGCATATGGCTCCCTTGCCAAGTAGCATAAGTAGTATGGCTACCTAAAGAGACATCCTTGTCAACTCATTAGGTACCTATTATATATAAGGTAGGCACTTGCTGATAGTGGACACGTTATATACGTCCCTATATTGGCCCTTCTGTGCGGACAACACTCGGATAGGATGTGGCCTTACATCATCTCATCGGGTATGTGACATCGTCATTCCTGGATGGAATGTCCCGGTTGTATCGTCCGTATGATGGGACGCACGGGATGGGAAAAGAATACGGAAGGTATTGGGGGAAAGACAATACGGAGTAGGAAGGATAGGAATGGAGAAAAGACAGACATAGCTGTACGCTGCCTTCATAATGGGGCCGGTGCACAGCCATGTCTGTTCCCGTGGGTTTATTTTATCTGTAGGATCTCCTGCATGTCAGGAATCTTCTTCAGCGCGTTGATGATGGTCCGCACCTCATTGCGGTCGTGTACGCGGATCTCTATCTTTCCCACGAATAGTCCTTCGTCAGCGGAGAACGACACGTTGTGGATATTGACGTTGAGCTGTCTGAAGAGGACGTCCGACACGTCGAAGAGCATTCCCTTGCGGTCGGTGCCGTGTGTCTCGATCGTTGCGTCGAAGAAGAGGCGCTGGTGCATGTCCCACTGTGCGTCGAGGATGCGGTTGCCGAAGCTGGCCTTCAGCTTGCTGGCCACGGGGCAGTCGCGCCGGTGTATCTCCACGCGGTTCTTCTCGTCGATGAAGCCGAGGATGTCGTCGCCGGGGATGCAGTGGCAGCACGCCGGGAAGATATACATGCCGATGGTGTCCTCGCTGATGATGCAGGGCTTCTTCTTGTTGAAGTCCTTGCCGACGACGAGCAGGCTCTTCGACGGCTGCTCGGAGTCCGTCTGTTTCTTGCCGATGAAGGGCACGTAGCGGCGCCATCCTGTGGGCACCACGCTGATCTTTTTCTTGTTGGTGCCGTGTATCTCGTTGAGGTCCTTGTCGGAGAGCTGGATGCTCTTGTCGCCGAGTCCTTTGAAGAGATCCTCGTGGCGTTGCAGGCCGTGGAACTCACAGAGCTTGTCGAGGATCGACGTGGTGAGCGTCAGCTCCTTCTCTTCAAGCCATTCGTTGAGCGTGTTCTCGCCCTTCTTCTGTGTCTCGCGGTCCTGTCTTCTGAGTATGGCCTGTATCTTTCCCTTGGCTTTGGCCGAGGAGGCGAAGTTGAGCCATTCGGGTTTCACGTATTGCGATTTCGAGGTGAGCACCTCCACCTGGTCGCCGCTCTGCAGCTTGTGGCTCAGTGGCACGAGCTTGTGGTTCACCTTGGCGCCGATGCAGTGCGAGCCGAGCACGGTGTGGATGGAGAAGGCGAAGTCGAGGACGGTCGATCCCGCCGGCATGGTCTTCACCTCACCCTTCGGTGTGAAGACGAATATCTCGGAGGCGAACAGGTTGAGCTTGATGGCGTCGAGGAAGTCCATGGCGTCGGGCTGCGGGTCGTCGAGGATCTCCTTGATGGTGGAGAGCCAGTTGTTGAGCTCGCTCTCATCGTGCTCGGCCTCTCCGCCTTCCTTGTATTTCCAGTGGGCGGCGAAGCCCTTTTCTGCGATTTCGTCCATTCTGTCGGAGCGGATCTGCACCTCTATCCATTGTCCCTGGTGCGACATCATCGTCACGTGGAGGGCCTGGTAGCCGTTGGCCTTCGGGTGGTTCACCCAGTCGCGCAGCCGGTCGGGGTGGCTTTTGTAGATCTGGTTCAGTCCCACATAGATCTGGAAGCAGTTGTTGATCTCGTCCTTGCGGTCCTTCGGCGTGAAGACGATGCGGACGGCGAGGATGTCGTAGATCTCCTCGAAGGTGACGTGCTTGTTCTGCATCTTGCACCAGATGGAGTAGGGGCTCTTGACACGCTGCTTGATGTAGTAGGTCATACCCATCTTGTCGAGCATCTGCCGGATGGGTGCGGTGAAGTCGTCGAACACCTTCTGGCGCTGTTCCTTCGTCATGTTCAGCTTGCTCTCGATGGTGGCGTACTCCTCCGGGTGCTCATAGCGGAAGGAGAGGTCTTCCAGCTCGGTCTTGATCTTGTTCAGTCCCAGGCGGTTGGCCAGCGGCGCATAGATATAGAGCGTCTCTCCTGCTATCTTGTATTTCTTGTTGGCGGGCTGTGAGGCGAGCGTGCGCATGTTGTGCAGGCGGTCGCAGATCTTGATGAGGATGACGCGGATGTCGTCGCTCATCGTGAGCAGCAGCTTCTTGAAGTTCTCGGCCTGTGCGGAGGCTTTGTCACCGAAGATGCCGCCGGAGATCTTGGTCAGTCCGTCGACGATCTGCGCTATCTTTTCACCGAAGATGTTCTGTATGTCTTCGACGGAGTATTCCGTGTCCTCCACCACATCATGGAGCAGGGCGGCGCAGATGCTCGTTGAGCCCAGTCCCATTTCCTGGCAGGCGATCTGCGCCACGGCGATGGGGTGCATGATATAGGGTTCTCCCGACAGGCGGCGTACGCCTTTGTGAGCCTGACGGGCGAAGTTGAAGGCCTTGGTGATGATGTCCACTTTCTTGCGGTGGCGCGAGTTGAGATAGGTGTCGAGCAGATGATGGAAGGCATTCTCGATCATCTCATTGTCGGCAGCCTCGCGCTCCTTGGCTTTGATATCTTGCTGATCGTCCATAATGCATGTATTTAGTTGGTGAGTTTTAAGGTATGATGCTTATTTCACCTTTATCTTCTTTCCGGCTCTGATGCTGCTGCCCTTGATGCCGTTGAGCTTCTTGAGCTTCTTCACCGTTGTGTGGTGGCGCTCGGCGATCTCGCTGAGGGTGTCACCCTCTCGGATGGTGACGCTCTTGCTTGCGCGTTTCTTGCTGGAGCGTCTGCTCTTCTTTTTTCTTGATGAGGCCTTTGAGGAGCGTCTGCTCGAGCTCTTCGAGCTCTTGCTGTCGCTCACCTCTGCCTGTTGGGTCACCTCCACCTCCTTGCGCTTCGAGAGCAGCTCGTCGGCGTTGTAGGCGTAGATGGAGTCTTCCCTGTCGATAAAGGTGTTGATCATCGTTGTGGGCAGACGCAGTGTGGAGGCGTGAGCCGCACCGTTGATGACATTGTGCCGGTATTGTGGGTTAAGGCTTTTCAGCTGATCCACGGTCATGCCCAGCACGTGGGCAACCTGTTCGAAGTGTACGTCGCGTGTGACCATCACGGTGTCGGTCTTCACCGGCAGGTCGGTCACCAGCGGACAGATATTGTGGTCGCAGTAGTAGTTCATGATGTAGTTGGCGGCGATGAAGGCCGGCACGTATCCACGTGTCTCACGCGGCAGGTAGGGATAGATCTTCCAGTAGTCCTTCTCGCCCTTGGCACGGTGGATGGCGTGGTTGATCTTGTCCGGTCCGCAGTTGTAGGCGGCCACCACGAGGTTCCAGTCACCGAAGATGGTGTAGAGGTCGCGCAGGTAGTGTGCGGCGGCATAGCTGGCCTTCACCGGGTCGCGGCGCTCGTCGACGAGCGAGTTCACCTCCAGTCCGTAGCGCTTGCCCGTCGTGATCATGAACTGCCAGAGGCCCGTGGCGCCTACGCGCGAGACGGCCTGCGGGTTGAGGCCCGACTCGATCACCGGCAGGTACTTCAGCTCCAGCGGCAGTCCGTAGGTTTCCAGTGCCGTCTCGAAGATCGGCATGTAGAAGTTCTGTGCGCCGAGCCAGAAGGCCACCGAGTGGCGCAGCTTGCCGCTGTAGCGGTCGATGAACGACTGCACAACGTCGTTGTAAGGCATTTCTATAACGGTAGGCAGCTTGGCGAGCCGCTCTTTATATACCTCTTTCTCATACACCGGGTTGATGTCCGGCATGTTGCAGTCGCTGCTGGGCTTGAGGTAGGTCTTGTGGATATAATCGTTCATCAGCGAGTCGATGTCTGCGGTCATCGACTCCGGCAGGTCTATCTGTTCATCCCGTCCCTGAGCATCCTTCACGGTGATCGAGGTGGGTTCGTTGTTCTGGGCGAAGAGGCCCGTAGGTACTTCTAAGATAAGAGCCGCGATGGCAATAAGTATTTTCTTCATTACGGGAATTAAAAAGTGAGACTACATTGTACGCCGATGCCGCTGCTTCTCAGCGCGTAGGCGTTGGTGTTGGTAGAGTTGTTGATGATGGCCGGCGTCACGTGGAAGCTCAGGTCGGGCGAGATGTCAAACTCGCTCAGGGAGGCGTCGACGTAGGCGTCGATGACGCTGAGGGCATAGACGGCGATGAGTGCGAAGACGCTCATGTCGCGCCAGCGGCGGTAGCGGTCCTTACGCTTGCGGAAGATCTCCTGGTACTGTGCGAGGTTGCTGTCGGTGATGGTGTTGCCCAGATGGAGAAACTGGTTGTAGCTCTCTGTCGTCGGGTCGTCGTCCATGATGTCGAGATAGGCCTGCGAGTAGTCGCGGTACATCATGTTGTTCCACCGCAGGGCGTAGGCACATCCCACGAATCCGCCGTAGATGATAGGCAGCTTCCAGTATTTGCGGTTGTATATCTGTCCTGCGCCGGGGAGGACGAGGGAGAGCCATAGCGCGCGCTTTGCGCTCGGCTTCCACGTGGCCCAGTCGCGCTTGTGCTTCTTCGTCGTCAGGCTGTCGGTGGTCAGGCTGTCGGCACCTTGCGCCGTGCCGTAGGCCGCCGGCAGGATGCTGTCGGCAGTGATTGTCGTCAGCTTGTCCGCTTCCCCCACCGCCATGCTGTCGGCGACGAGGGTCGGTGTGTTGCGCTGCGGCTGCACCCGTCTTCTCGATGGGGCGTCGGTCTGCGCCTGTGCGGCCGTGGCCAGTACGAGGGTCAGGGCCAGACAGATCGTTCGAATTGTGATCATTCTTCCGGCAGATTATTGTCTTTCATCCGTGCGAAAAGCTGCATGATACGTTCCAGGTCGGCCTGGTCGTTGAAGGGGATGCTGATCTTTCCCTTGCCCTTGGCCGTGCAGGAGAGCTGCACCTTCGCCTGGAAGTAGCCCGACAGGTCGTTCTTCATCCGTGTGTACTCCTCGGGCAGCTGGTTCTTGGCCTGGATCTTCTTCTTTCCGGCCTCCAGGTCCTCGCCGTTCTTCAGGTGCTGGCAGATCTCCTCCACCTTGCGCACCGACCATTTGTTCTTCAGCAGCTCGCGGAACACCTTGAGCTGCAGCTTCGGGTCTTCGAGAGAGAGGAGTGCGCGTGCGTGTCCCATGTCGATCTGCTTGTTCTGCAGCGCCATCTGCACCTCGGCGGGCAGCTTGAGCAGTCGCAGGTAGTTGGTGATGGCCGTGCGGCTCTTGCCCACGCGCTCGGACACCTGCTCCTGCGTCATGCCCGTGTTCTCGAGCAGGTGCTCGTAGGCCAGCGCTATTTCTATGGCGTTGAGGTCCTCGCGCTGGATGTTCTCCACGAGTGCCATCTCCATGACGTTCTCGTCCTTGATGGTGCGGATATAGGCGGGCAGCGAGCGCAGGCCGGCGAGCTGTGCGGCGCGCCAGCGTCGCTCGCCGGCAATGATCTGGAATTTGTTCTCGGCGATCTGGCGGAGCGTGATGGGCTGTATGATGCCGATCTCCTTGATGCTCTTGGCCAGGTCGTGCAGTGCCTCTTCATCGAAGAGGGTACGCGGCTGTTCCGCGTTAGGTTGTATCTGGTCGATGGGAATCTCGTTGATCGTCGAGGAGCCTTGCGTGCGCACGGCCTCCGTTGAGATCAGGGCGTCGAGTCCCCGGCCTAAGGCGTTGTATTTCTTGTGTACTGCCATTTCTTCTTGCTTGTCGTTTAGTGGTGGGCGGAGCGGTTATCCGTTGGTGTCTCTGTGTTGTCGCTCCGCGGGTCCTCATCCTTCGTTCTTGCTGATGATCTCCTTGGCCAGTGCCAGGTGGTTCTTGGCTCCCGTCGAGTCGGCGTCATAGAGGATCACGGGCAGGCCGTGCGAGGGGCTCTCGGAGAGCTTCACGTTGCGCTGGATGACGGTTTTGAAGACAAGCTCCTGGAAGTGGCGCTTCACCTCGTCGTAGATCTGGTTGGCCAGGCGGAGGCGCGAGTCGTACATCGTCAGCAGGAAGCCCTCGATCTCCAGTTTCGGGTTGAGCTTGCTCTTGATGATCTTGATGGTGTTGAGCAGCTTGGAGATGCCCTCCAGGGCAAAGTATTCGCACTGCACGGGGATGATCACCGAGTCGGCGGCCGTGAGGGCGTTGACGGTGATGAGGCCCAGTGAGGGCGAGCAGTCGATGAGGATATAGTCGTAATCGTTCTGGATCGGGGCGAGCACCTGCTTGATCACTTTCTCGCGGTTGTCGAGGTTGAGCATCTCTATCTCCGCGCCCACCAGGTCGATGTGGCTGGGGATGATGTCCAGTCCCTCGATGTCGGTGGTGTAGATGGCGTCGTGCACGTCGGCATGATCGATGATACACTCGTAGATAGAACAGTCCACCTCGGCCAGGTCCACACCGAGTCCGCTCGATGCGTTGGCCTGTGGGTCAGCGTCCACCACCAGCACGCTCTTCTCCAGCGTGGCCAGTGATGCGGCAAGGTTGATGGTCGTCGTGGTCTTGCCCACACCGCCCTTCTGATTGGCTAAAGCGATGATTTTTGCCATGAATGATATGATTTTGAGCTTTTGGCTTTCAGCCTTCGGCGTTGGGCGGAGCAGACCGCCATAGGCGGTTTGACGGCCGCCGGCTTACCGGCTTACTGGCTGATAATGTTGCAAAGATACATATTTTGCATGAGAACGCGACCGAATTAAGGGTTTTTTCGTACTTTTGCAGTGAATAATTTATTTTTTTTCAGATGGAAAAGAAAAGACCATTTATACTCATTTCCAACGACGACGGCTATCATGCCCCGGGCATCCGCAAGCTCGTGGAGATCCTCAAGCCCATGGCCGATCTGCTCGTCTGTGCGCCGGAGAGTGCGCGCTCGGGTTACTCTTGTGCCTTCTCGGCCACGCTGCCCCTGCTCCTCAAGCGGCGCCACAACATGGGCGACACGGAGGTGTGGTCGTGCAACGGCACGCCCGTCGACTGCGTGAAGATGGCCCTTGCCAAGCTCTGCCCTGACCGCCGGCCCGACCTGATCCTCGGCGGCTGCAACCACGGCGACAACTCTGCGGTGAACAATCACTATTCCGGCACGATGGGTGTGGCCTATGAGGGTGCCATGAAGTATATCCCCTCCATCGCCTTCTCGAGCTGCTACTACGACGAGACGGCCAACCTCGATCCCATCGCTCCCTATGTGCGCGAGATCGTCGGCCGGGTGCTCGAGAAGGGCATGCCGCGCGGCTGCTGCCTGAATGTCAACTTCCCTGCCCGTCAGGAGTTTAAGGGCGTGAAGGTGTGCCGCATGACGATGGGCCGCTGGGTGCAGGAGGTAGTCACCGAGCACCATCCCCGCGGATACGACTACTACTGGATGGTGGGCCATTTCCAGAACGACGAGGCCGGCGTGGAAGGCACCGACCAGTGGGCCCTCGAGCAGGGCTATGTGGCCATCACGCCTACCACCATCGACGTGACGGCCTACGGTTATATGGACGAAGTGAAAAGCTGGAATCTATGAAGTATTATCTCATCGTGGGTGAGGCCAGTGGCGACCTGCATGCCAGCAGGCTGATGCAGAGTCTGAAAAAAGAGGACAGCAATGCCGAGTTCCGCTTCTTTGGAGGCGATCTGATGACGGCTGTCGGCGGCACGTGTGTGAAGCACTACCGCGAGCTGGCCTACATGGGCTTCGTGCCCGTGCTGCTCCATCTGCGCACCATTTTCAGGAACATGGCCATGTGCAAGCGCGACATCACGGCCTGGCAGCCCGATGTGGTGATCCTCGTCGACTATCCGGGCTTCAACCTCGACATCGCGAAGTATGTGCATGCCCATACCCGGATACCCGTGTACTACTACATCTCTCCGAAGATCTGGGCATGGAAGGAGTGGCGCATCCGCCGCATCCGCCGCGATGTCAGCGAGCTGTTCTCCATCCTGCCGTTCGAGGTGCCGTTCTATGAGGGCAAGCATCATTACAAGATCCACTATGTCGGCAATCCCACCGTCGAGGAGGTGGACACCTTCCGTGCCGGCTATCACGAGACGCGCGCCGACTTCTGCCGTCGCTGGCAGCTCGATCCCGACCGTCCGATCATCGCCCTGCTGGCCGGCTCGCGCCGTCAGGAGATCAAGGACAACCTGCCCGCGATGATCGAGGCCGCCGCCCCGCTGATCGCCGACTCCCTCTCGCCGGCGTTCAACTATCAGCTCGTGCTGGCCGGCGCACCGTCGGTCGATGATGCCTACTATGAGAGGTTCATTGCCGGCAAGCCGGTGAAAAAAGTGGACAACGACACCTACGCCCTCCTGACCCATTCCGTGGCGGCGATGGTGACGAGCGGCACGGCGACGCTGGAGACCGCCCTCTTCCGCGTGCCTCAGGTGGTGTGCTACGAGACTCCCGTGCCCCATCTCATCCGCTTCGCCTTCAATCACATCATCCGGTGCAAGTACATCTCGCTGGTCAACCTCATCGCCGACCGCGAGATCGTGCAGGAGCTGCTGGCCGACCGCTTCACCGTGTCCAACATCCGCGGGGAGCTGCTGAGGCTCCTGCCTGGCGGCACCGGGCGCGACGCCATGCTCGCCGACTACGACGAGATGGCCAAAAGGCTCGGCAAGGACGTGGCGCCCGACAATGCCGCGCGCATCATGGTCTCCCTGCTTTCTTGAAATATTCAATTTTTATACACAATCCGTGCGCCATTCGCGCGAATTGTTGTACCTTTGCAGAAACTACATAGACAGGTAATATTTTTTATTGACTTATTCATGACAGAGCATCATTCAACAACCGAGATTCTTCTTCGCCGCAAGCTGGATCTGCTCCTTCGCGTAGGAGGCATTCTGATGGAGAGTCTGGCTGACACGGCCCGAATCCTCCGCAACATGCGGCGTGCGGAAGCCTACCTCGGACTGCCCGAGGGCTACATCCACATTTACGTCAGTTACAACATGCTGATGGTGAACCTGAGTGATGAGAAGCACTCGTTCACGAAGTTCCAGCGCATCGAGAAGCACGGCGTCAACATGACCGCCATCTCCGCTATGAGCAAGATGCTCTGGACGGCCATCAAGGAGGACTATTCGCTGGAGCGCTTCGAACAGGAGCTCGACAAGATCGAGTCGATGCCCCGCAACTACACGCCCCTGCAGGTGGCCATCGGAACGGGCTTCGCCTGCGGCGGCTTCTGCATTCAGTTCGGTTGCGACTGGACAGCGTTCTTCTATGCCTCCATCGCCGCTGCGGTGGGCATGTATCTCAAGGGATGGCTCGGACGCAAGGGCATGAACTGGCTGATGGGCATCGCCATCTCCGCCTTCGTGGCCACGCTGCTGGCATGGCTCTCGTCCTTCCTGTCGGTCAATTCGACGATAGCCGCCTCGCTGCCGTCCTTCCTCGTCAGCTCCACGCCCTGGCATCCCTTCATGGCCTGCTCGCTCTTCATCGTGCCCGGTGTGCCGCTGATCAACTTCGTGAGCGACATGATCAACGGATATGTCGATATCGGCATCACCAGGGCCACGAACATCCTGCTGATGATCCTGGCCATGTCGTTCGGACAGGCGGCGGCCATCTATTTCTGTGGTGTCGACAACTTCATGACCGACCTGAGCATGACGCCGCACAACAACTACATCTCCTTCGCCATCGCGGCCGCCGTATCGGCCATGGGCTTCTCGATGATCTTCAACATCCCGAAGCGCCTGCTCTGGGCAGTGGCTATCGGAGGCATCATCGCCGTTTGTACGCGTAATTTCGTCAACCTCGGTCCGAGCAACAACAACATCGGCCTCGACCAGGGACTGATCATCGGCTCCTTCGCCGGTTCGACGCTCATCTCGATCATCTGCACGAAGGCACAGCACTGGCTGCACACACCCCATCACTGCCTCTCCATCCCGAGCGTCATCCCGATGATCCCCGGAGTGCTGATGTACCGCGCCCTCTTCGGATTCCTCGACATGCACGGAGTGGTGGGTGAGCTGACGGCTGCCACGGGCAACCTGATGAAAGCGTCGCTCGTCATCCTCTTCATCTCTGTCGGCGTGGCCATTCCCAACATCTTCGTTCGTCGCATGATCACACCGAGCCGTAAGAAGAAGCTGCTCCAGATGTGTGTGGAGCGCCGTAAGCTCCACGACGAGATGATCAACCTCTCAGACATGTAATCCCGGCCTCTAAGGCTGCTCAATACTAAACCCCGGATCATGATGCCGCGCATCTGGTCCGGGGTTATTTTGGTACGCTCGGCAGGAGTATTAGCTAACGGGTGCAAGTCCCTAATGAGCCCTAATAGCGGGAATCATAC
>ERZ780212.434-NODE-434-length-42353-cov-4.519670_pt1 | contig 42353 bp, 47 predicted proteins | sample MGYA00511364_ERZ780212 | MGnify/ENA primary metagenome ERZ780212 (study PRJEB29588, sample SAMEA2147991) | human gut metagenome | biome: human gut; feature: human-associated habitat; material: faeces | place: Denmark | collected 2008/2010 ... | reverse complement strand
TAAGGAAGTTAAGGAGTTAAGACGTATGTCTTGCAGCTTAAAAAACTACGCCAAAAAGACTGTTGTCTTAACTCCTCAGCGACCGTAGGGAGCGATAACTCCTTTAACTCCTTTAACTTCTGAGCTTGCGAAACTTGAATAAGTTATCAGAGTTTAGCAGTGCCTCCCTTTCAGAGAGGTAAGGCACTGCCAGAGTTGGAGACTATTCCAATCCGTCACCATTGTCGGAACCAGTTCCGCCAGCCTCGGTGCCGGAACCGCCGCCAGTGGTTTCGCCACCAGTAGTCTCACCGCCGGTAGTCTTATCCTTCTTCTCTTCACCGTACTTGACGAGTTCGATGGAATCAGGAATCAGGTTGTAGAGACGAGTACCATTCTGCAACTTGGTGAAAGAAGGACGGAAGGCAGGAACGAGACTCTTGACGAGTTTAGCGTTCGCCTTACTCTCATCTTCTACAGCTTTGCCGGTAATGAAGCGGATGAAGAGCTTGCCGAATCCAAGCAACTCGATGTCGTAACCCTTCTTCAGGTTCTCCTTCACGTAGTAAGCATAGCGGTCGAGTACCGCCTTTACGTCTGCAGGAGTAGCTGTAGACTCCACTGCGATTTGGTTAGCAACCTCCTCGGTAGTCAAGGTTCCGTAACTGTAAGGTCTAACAGAAAAGAGAGTCTGCCCCTTCTTCTCACCCATGTTAATGGTCTTCTTTGCAACTTTGTAGCTTTTACTCATAATTGAAACATTTAAAAGATTAATACTAAAGTTTTGTCATTGTCAGTCCAAAGAGATTTGCAATCCCGTTTGTTCTGATTGACGTTGCGAAGATACAACATTTCGGAGGCGGAAACAAATGCCTTCACTGACGTTCACCATCTGTTTACTGCTCATTCACGATACGCTCACTTTTAATAAAAATCATAGCAATGGAAGATACCAGCAAGGCAAATATCGTCTTTAATATCTCTGGCGGCAACAACCAAATTCTGCCCAATGCTATCAAGGCTGAGCAAAACTTTTATGGCGACAAGTACATAGAGGAGATGATGAAGGCGAAGACCACAAGTCAAGAGCCTGTTCTCTCACCCGAAACAACCCGTCTCTCCTTATATATTAATAATGTGGAAGCATTAGCAGAATATGTAGCCAAGCTCTCAGCATGTACCAATGCCAAGGAATTGGCTCAGGTGGTGATGGATATGGTGAATGATACAGACGTAAAGGTTGACCAAGATATTATGGTGAAGCAGGAGTTCATCGAAGTCTTACAGCCCTTGGCACCACAGGTTACTACAGGCATCAGTAATATCCGCAAGTATATCAATGAAGCCTGGTATAAGTGGAAATGATCACCAATGAAGTAGCATGAGGAAAAATGCTGACAAAAGGCACTTTTACGCACTCCATAATTTCAGAATTTTCAATGAATCCAAATTAAATTTGTAGAATTGAAATTATGTTGAGGCTTGGTAAGTTACTGATAATCAGTAGTGTATAAAAAATGAAAAATATACTTGGTCTCTTGAAAATCTATAGTCGTACGACTATGACCCCTATAGTTGTACGACTATAACTCCAGAGTTGTACAACTATAGCATGTATAGTCGTACAACTGTAGCTTTACAGTCGTACAACTATAGGATTTTCAACTCGCAAAACTTGCGGATTATGGCCAATTGCTGCTGAAAATTGGCTTTTATTGATTCTAGATGGTTAATTTAGTATGGAGGAAAAATATTTGTACATGATACGAAAGGCACAGGAGTTCATGAATGAGAATCACTTTGCCGACGTCTCCCGTGTGCAATGTCTGCTACGCAAGATGATGTCCGAGGAGTATCATGGCCTCATCGATCAAATCAAGGAGTGTCAGGATCCCCATGCTATCTTCAATATTCATGGCGGAAACAATCTCATTGCGCCCACTGCCAGCCAGGCTGAGCAAAAATTGGTGGAGAAACCTGTTGACGAGATAAAAAAAGATAAGGAATAATCAGGAAAGAAGACCGAGATGCTGAACGATTTCGATTCACCATTCGATATCACCGTAGATTTCTACAAGTAATTGGGCGGAGTTGAAAAAACACCCCAAAAATTTGGTAGTTTCACAGAAAACCCTTATATTTGCAGTCAAAAAGGAGATACAATAATGAAGACAATAGAACAGATTTTGAAAATAAAGGCAGTAGTGCTTTATATACTGAAAGCATTCCCAGAAGGAGTTGATTATATTCATCTCTTTAAGGTAATGTATTTTGCGCAGCAAGATCAGTTGAAAGAGTATGGATTGCCAATCATGTACGATACCTTTGTTGCAAGAAAGCATGGTCCTGTACCTGCTTTAACCTATAAGGTGTTGCGTGGTATTGAAGGCAAGGCAGACCTTTCTTCGCCAGAATTAAAGGATTTTGCAGATTCATTGAATATAGCTATCTCTCAGGATGGTCATCAACTTGTTCTAGCTTCCAAGAATGCGGAATGCGATATGGATGAACTATCTGTAGCTGATGTGAAGATGTTGGATAAATGGATTGAAAAGTGTAAGGATGTAGAATCCTTTGACCTATCCGATAAGTCACATGAAGACAGAGCTTGGAAACGTGCAAAACGTCAGGCTGACAAGACAGGTGAGGACTCCAAGATAACCATGTATGATATGGCAGCTGCGGCAGGAGCAAGCAAAGACATGCTATGCGTAATTCGTGACCGCCAATCAGTTCAAAAAGCATTATCATGGATTTAAGGGAGTTGCAGAAAACCTATCTTGATAATCTTCGTAAGGTTACCGAATATAAATTAGAAATAGGTTCGTTGGTACGAACAGTTATTTCAATAGAAGAAGGCTTGGTCTTCAAGGATGGAAGAAAGCAGAAACCAAAGAAGTTAGTTCCATTTTGGAACATACTGCCTCTGATGGGCACTTCCCCTGAGGTAATCCTCTCAAAAGTAGTATAAAAACAATATTCCTCATTCGAGCGACGACAAGTGCAGAGCGATACTGCGGTGGGGAACAAATATAACATTTTTCAAAAAAACTGATAGGTGTAACTACTTGTAATATAGTAGAGACGCAGTCTTGGTGATATACGAATCGTTGCTTGCAACGAAAAAAATCCGTGAGATCCGTGAGATCCGTGAGCGACTAAGAAATAATATTGAGTGTTGATTTTTGAACACGAATCTCTTGAATCTCTCGAATCTTTAGAGACTAAGCAACATATTCGTGTAATTCGTGCAATTCGTGTTCAGTAAAATCAATGCGTAATTCGCGTGCAGAGAAATATCTATTGCTGCGAAGCTTAGTGAGAACCGTTGCTGCAACGAGAATATCTGTGCAAATCCGTGAATTGAAAATCGGCGGCCGAAGGGAGATTTGTCCACCGGACCCACTGACCAGTGGGAAGTAAAGCCAAATCTGTGGGAGATTAGAGCAAGGATCAAAAACTCCTCCAAAAATTTGGTGGTTTCACAGAAAACCCTTATCTTTGCTGCGAATTAAATATAGAAGTTATGGCACAGTTAACATTACAGATAGATAGTCCATCTTTGTTGGAGCAATTAAAGAATGTCCTCTCTCTTATGAGAGGCGTTAAAATAGTTTCAGACTCCCCAGTTTCAAGGAGTGCTGCTTTGGAAGATGTTCCAAACGCAGAAACTTTGGCAGCAATGAAAGAGGCTGAGAGTGGTCATGATGCGGGAGTAGTTCGAGTAGATAGCTTAGAAAGTTTCATGGCATCAATGGAGGAATAGGGTTTATGAAAGAAATTCGAAAGACCTCGCAGTTCAAGAAAGATTATAAGCGTTTTAAGAATGATAAAGAATTTGTAGAAACGCTTATGGGGATAGTTAAGCTTTTGGCAGAAGGCAATCAGATACCGGAAGAATATAATCCTCATTCTTTGAAAGGCAACTGGAAGAACTATATGGAATGCCATATAGAAAATGATACACTTTTGATTTGGTTTGATAAGAACAATAATGCAATAGAATTAGTTCGTTTAGGTTCGCATTCTGAATTATTTGGTAAAGGACGTAAGCGCTGATCTCCATAACAGTCAGGCGGTCCCATCCCGCACAACATGGCGAAGACCGCTTTGGTCCGTCAACCTTAGAGCGTAGCGGTTCCGAGCACCGGAGGGCGGTTTTGCATGCAAAGCCATTTTGACAATCATGTGATGTAATCAGAATGAATACAACGAACAAAGGGGAACGACCAAAGACTGGTTGTTTCCCTTTGTTCGTTTAGAGGCAATTGTATCAGGTGTATCTGTCATCATCACAAAGGTTGCAACCAAACGAAAGATGGAGAAGGCACCACGCAAATCTATCTCAATTCCATCAAAAGCTCAGAAGTAGATGATGCCAACGCCAAAATACTGGCAGCCCTATAAGCTGCAAAAAAGAATAAAAAGAGGGATTTTGTAAAATGAACCAAAATGAACCATTTTTCCTGAATCTTTACATGAGAGACACAGAAAAACCGAAAACTTTCGTTCAATCAACGACTTAGGAAATTATGTACGAAAAGAATAGTAAAATAATGTTGATTTTCGTAGAATGATATTAATTTTTTAACACGCATAATTTGCTAGTTTCCAACAATTTTCGTATTTTTGCAAGGAGATTCTGTGTCTCTTATATCGAGATTCAGATGAACGACATCAAAAAACGAACTTGATTCGCATGATGAAAGAGACAAATATACACTCACAGGTTACGTCCACTATTGCAGGGGACGACGGCGAAGCCATGGCAAAAAGTGAAGGATATGTAGCTGAAAATGGTTTTCATGTCCCTAATCCCATGTAATTATAACTCGAACAAAAAGGTGAATGTCAAGGCTGCCTAATTGGCAGCTCTGGCAATACCAATTAATAATATGTTTTTTTAAAAATGTTGGATGTGCTAACTACTGAAAATCAGTAGTTACGTTTTAACGGTGATTTACATTTTAAAGGGGCATTTTCAACAGATACACTAGCTTTTTGATGCATATAGAAGATGAGAAATCGAGTTTGGGGAAGTTTAAGTAATTTCGTGTTCAAGGCATACGTGATAGACTCAATGATAATGCGTTATCAGAAATACGATAAGCGCATAAATATTTGGCTTGCAATCGTATCATCAAGCAGTATTGCTGCATGGACAGTTTGGCATATTGTCCCACAGGTGTGGGCAGGTATTATTGCCATGACCCAAGTAATACAAGCAGTCAAGCCCTACTTTCCATATTCAAAATATATAAGGACATTGAATGAGAAGAGTAAACTTCTCCATGACATCAATAGACGTTTTGAACGGTTGTTCTTCAATATTGATTATACGACACTTACAACAGATGAAATTGCTGATCAATACTTCAATTTGAAGGCAGAAGCAGAAAAAGTTTGTTTCTTTGGTGATGACATGAATATAGCACCAACGAAAAGCGATATAGAATATGCCAATCAAGAAACTGCAGCATATCTTAAAAGTAACTATAATGTATAACACAAAATAGAAAAGATTATGAGTAAAATTACAAATACAGAAAGGCCAAGTAGAATTGGTACTACGTTGAGGAATGGTAGTAGTATTCCTGATTACAAATACACAACACCTCCTCCACCACCTTCTGAAAATAAAAGATAAGCTACCATTCAACAAAATGAGATGTAAAAATCGCAAGAAATAACGTCTCTTAAACAAATGATAGCAAATTTATAAAATATAGCATTATTCATCCATATACAACAATGCCTTCATTATGTAATTCTAAAAAAAAGTTTGTCTTTGACCTATTAACAAGACAATATGACATGCTGAAAGATAAGACAGAACATTTAAAAGAACTGTATGATTTATGCAATAATGAAGAGCAACGTAGTCTTGTAAAAAACTTACTCATTGATTTTTCAGAAATGAATGACGAGGTTTTCAACTTATGCCTATTGGACATGAGAGATACCATTATAAGCAAAGGCTTTCCTTTTGACGAATGCCTTGTTGTAGCAATGGCGCATGATCATTTGGCTGACAGTTCACAAGATGTATTGCATAGCATAGAGATGCCTTTGGGAATGAGCGGCTTTCCCATCGGGAATTTTTGCAACAGATTTGACCACTGTTGGGGAAAAAGATTCAAAGACAAGTACCATCACTACTTTATAATAGATGATTTTGTAGGTAGCGGTTCAACTGTATTGAATCGGAAGAATGAGTTTGAAAAGCTAATGAAGGATAAGGAATACACCTTGCATTTTGTTGTAGCCGCAGGTATGGAGTATGCCATTGAAAATTTAAGAAATCAAGGCATTGACATTCATTGTTCCTACACAATGAAAAAGGGTATTTCTGAAAAATATGATGCAGACTTGAGTCAACACAAACTTCAAGTCATGTCGGATTTAGAGTCGAAATTGGCGACAACCATCAATGAGACCCAATTGTCTGAATATCATTTAGGTTATGGTCAAGCAGAATCCCTATTCTGTAGAAAAAACAAGAATGTACCAAATAATGTATTTCCATTAATGTGGTGGAAAGGATATGCAGATCATACTCATCGAAATACATTATTTGTAAGATTACAGGAAGGGTATTAGCTATGGATATAAAACGCAAATACATACAGTTGTTTCTTGACTTAAATAAAAGCGAGAAAGGACTTTTAGGCTTCACACTATCTAATCGGTATAATCTTAGTGCCACAGATGTTATTTCTTTCATGATAGAATATCAGAAAAAGGGATATATAACATGTGACAACGAGTATAGAATAAGAATAACAGCAGATGGCATAGCAGCTATAGCTGCACTACATGAGCGAGGAATCACGTCAGAATATTATAAAGGTTCTGATTATTTTGATGAGGTTTCTTCAAAAAACAGTATAGCAATTAATGAACCATATCTTCCCAAGATGGATTTTTTAAATCATGGGAAATCAAAAAAGAATAAAGGTGGAGAGAATGAGGGAAACTAGGAAATAGGAGTGTAGTCGCTCCGGCAGAGTAAGGCTTTGCTTTGCCCTGCGAACACCATTACATGGTGTCCGCGGTCAAAGTCTAACGACTTTGACAAGCAAAAGATTCATTAAAAATGCTGCGCATTTTGTAACGAATCTTTTGCAAGGCGTTGTCAGGAAAGTAGTTCCACAATAAGATTCTCTCCCCTTTTCATACATTTAAGAACATGACCGACAGACAAGTTGAAGAGATGTTGAAACTTTGGACTGCATATTATCAGTCTCGAAGTGTATCACCAGAGTACGTAAAAAAATGCTTGAATTATGCAAAGCCTTTATTCAAGCAGGATATGCCGGTGATTTTTGACTTTCAGCATCTATGCTTGTTGTTAGGACTAGATGGGGAATATTTACAAAGTATTATTTATGGTTCAAAAAGTCACTACCGAGAGTTTGCTATAAGGAAAAGAAGCGGTGGAGTTCGCATTATTTCAGCCCCACACTACACCTTAAAATATGTACAAAGGTGGATTTACGATAACATATTATCGAAAGTCAAAGTTAACTATTGCGCCCATGGTTTCAGACCTAAAAAGTCAATTGTTACCAACGCAAAAATTCATGTAGAAAACAAGTTTCTACTGAAGCTTGACTTAAAGGATTTCTTTCCTTCAATAAGCATCAATCAGGTAATTAATGTATTTAAGGATTTAGGATATAGCAATCATGTTTCATTCTTTTTGAGTGCAATATGTTGTGTAGAAGAACGCTTACCACAAGGTGCTCCAACCAGTCCAGCATTAAGCAATATTATTGCTCGCCATTTAGACAATCGTCTGTTAGGACTAGCAAAGAAAATGGGGTATCGATATACACGATATGCTGATGATCTTGCTTTTTCTGGTGAATCAATAAAGCCAGATTTTACTAAATATGTAGCAAAAATCATTATAGAGTGTGGATTTGATATCAATGTAGCGAAAATTAAACTTTATAAAGGCAATGGTGCAAAGATATTAACAGGTGTTAGCTTGGCTAATGGAAAAATCAGAGTGCCAAGAGATTATCGTCGCAATCTGAAACAAGAATTGTATTTCATCCAGCAATACGGGATGGGTGAACATATGCGGCGAAAAAAGATAAAAAATCCTCATTATTTGGAGTCAATTATAGGCAAAACTGAATTTTTGTTGATGCTGGAGCCTGAAAACAAATTCGCTTTATCATCAATGGAATATCTAAGGGGTCTATATAGACAAAAATACGATTTATAATATGAAATATTCCATTATGCAAGTATTGAAACGTTGGTACTAATATTAAAGAACAAGACTATACGTTTTCCTAGACTGCATATTAACGATTCATATAAGTATTTGAGTATAAATTATTTCAGAACATTTAATAAGACATCGGATAGTTGCTATGGATTATGTTTTTATTGATACAAATATTATAAAGAAGGAACAGTATTTCAAGCCTGGCAATAAAATTCAAACTTTGAAGAGTCTTGCCTTGAAAAATATGATAGGATTAGTTACTACAGAAATAACAATCAACGAAATAAAGGCTAATCTTTATGCTGACCTTACTTTTGAACTTGAATGTATTTCTAAAAAGGAAGCTTTGCTAGGACATTTAACAGAGTTTCGATTGCCTAAGATTTCAGATGTGAGGACAAGGGTTGATAATATTGTAGATGAATTCTTTGAAGGAGAAAATATTTATATCTTGGGCTATGACTACTGTGATGATGTTGCGTCTGTCTTTTCTCAGTATTTCAATCATCAATTGCCTTTTGGAAAGAATAAGAAAAAAAACGAGTTCCCAGATGCTTTTGTTCTTAGTGCTTTAGAAAAATTCTCTAGAGATAATGATGATTGTGAAGATAAGGATGATTACAGATATGTTGTACTATCGCAGGATAGTGATATCAAGAACTATAAATCTGAAAGACTTTATATTCCTGATTATAATGAATATCTGAATACCATCTTTACAGATGGTCAAAATATAAATATTTATCTAGGAGTGATTTTTGGCCATATTAAGGAGATAAACGAAAAAGCGGAAATGCAAGTTCTTGAATCTTTAAAGAGTGGTGGACTTTATTACAGGGCGTTAGGGGAAATTGACGTTGTTGATTTAGAATTGAAAGAGTGTAAATCCGTGTTACAGAAAGAGCATTCTTTGGTTTCTAATAATAATGATGTTATAATCGTATTTGATATAAATTCATTAGTAACTATTCATGGCAAAATGCAATTCTCTTTTGAAGATACGAACAAAGAAACCTTTGTTGGTGAAATCGAACTTAACGCAAATGGGGTTGTTAATACTCAAATAAGTGTAAACAAATCAACTATGGAGATTAGTTCTGTATATAGTGACGAGCCAGATTTGTTCGATGTGATTAATAAAGCTTTGCTAAGGAAATGAGATACAAATTGTTTAGTGTAAAAAAATAGCAAGATGACAAAAGAACAAATTTTAGCGAAGCAACGTGCTGATTTAGCCGTAGCAAAATTCATAGAAGAGATATTAGTCTCTGGTCATATAAAGGGGCAAACCTTTGATGAAACCAGAGACGCTGCTTTAGAATGTGCTAAGCAAAATATTGAGGCTTCATCTCTTACAGAACGAGAGAAATATGTGGCAAAAGAGAGTGTAGATAAAACTATACATGAAATTGCTAAGATATTTAAGAAAGGGATGATACAATCAGGAAGATTAATAGAAACAAAATGAAAGGTAATGATTAAGGCGGTCCCATCCCGCAAAACATGGCGAGACCTTTGATGGTCCGCCAACCTTATAGCGTAGCGGTTCTGAGCACCGGAGGGCGGTTACATCCCTAATCCCTATGGTAGGGATTTAGGGCTTGGGTATAGGGTAAGGACCCTCCCGCAGGGGTTTCTGTCCCCTACAAGGGGAACCGAAAGGGTCGTAAAGACTATTGAAGACAGGTGGGGCAAATATAGCACTGTAGGGCGGTTACATCCTCTCGTCCCTGAGGGAAGAGAGGCTTGGTGAGAAAGGTGGAGCCTTCCTTAACGGTAAGGAAGGTTTCTGTCCCCTGCAAGGGGAACCGAAGGGGTCTTAAAGACTATTGAAGGTAGGTTTTCGAAAAAAGGGCTACTAAGCTCCATCCCCAAAAAGTAGCTTAAATGAAAAGGAGAGAGGGAGCCGTTCACCCGTATATCTATTATCTTATTCCATGTATCTTCTTCCATAAAGCAAACCACGTTCTGAACAATGGTTCGCTCAATGCCTCAGTAGGATAATGCTTCACGAATCTGAGATTCCTAAGATTCATTCTGAAGTAACGATGAATCTTACTTTCACCGACCTTACTTCCCATCCTATCATCATACTGTCCGAAGTTTCCTCCTCGCATGATTTCAGCAAGCAGGAACCTACCTCCCCTTTCATCCATCGGCGCAATCATCTTATCTTCTGATAGCCCGAACACTTCCTTCATCACGAACATCACAGCCTGAGCAAACTTCCATAAGCCCAAATGCTTCAATTCCTTCTGCACCCTATCTAAAGCAGAAGAAGGACTGGCAGTTGTAGCCGTATCCCCACTAACATTCTGGCGGTCCCATCCCGCACAATTTGGCGAGACCTTTGATGGTCCGCCATCCTTAGAGCGTAGCGGTTCCAAGCACCGGAGGGCGGTTACATCCCTCTCTTCTGAGGTTTCTGTCCCCCGGAAACGGGGGAACCGAAGGGGGTGTAAAGACCATTGAAGAGGGCTTGGGTGAGAGGTGGAGCCCTCTTTGGAAAGAGGGACGGGGTGATTCGAAGAATTTTGATAGACTTTATGAAAGTCGCAAATCACAAAGTAGTAATCCAGAAGCTGTCTCAATCCGATACCCTCCGTAAAGATATGCCGATGCAGATGAGAAAGGATATAGATAACGTTGAATGAAACCTGAGGCACATGAATTTCCCCATACCCATCAGGCAACGAAACCCGATGATTACACTGTTCACCCATCACCTCCTTAAACCACTTCTGCATTCTCCTATTATGAACCGGATAGAACATATACGAAGGAGTGAAATGCACCTCTATTGCCGTTTTCATCACAGGGAAGTCTACATGGTGATAACGCATCACCTGATTCGGACACACCTTATTTATATATTGCATCACTCGTTTTCTGCCACCAGCGAGATAGATGTCAATGTCCCCGGGAGTACGCATATAAGGGTCAGGATAAAGCAACGCATTCCCCTGCCCCTTCAAGATACAGTTAGCAAAGCCCTCGTTTTCGAAGTTCTGGCAAACCTTCACGGAATTCTGAAACAGTCTGATATTCTGCTTCCGAATCATTTCCGCCATCACCATCCATTGCATCAGCAGCTTCTGCTCCGGTGCCAATTCCTTTGGCAACCGCTGGATACCATGAAACAGCACACCAAACAAGGCCTGCTTCTTGGCAATAGCATGTAGTTCTTTCCAATCCACCTCCTTCAAAGAACCAGGTATTTCCTTGGCAGAACCAATGCAGAATCGCAAGAAATCAAAGAAAATCTTTTGTTGTTTCAACATAAAGTTGTACTTTTGCACGCATGAAGCAAGCCATACGCATCATATTATCCTACATAGCAGCTATCATCCTCCTTCCGATAGCCTTGCTATGTAAGTTCTTCCGGCGAAAGTAATCCTACTTTTTTCGGAAAGGATCCTTGTATATTCCCAAGAGCTGCTTACCGAAGTAATAGAAGAACTGCATATCATCCACGAAATAACGCTTGAAGAGGCGCTTTGGTTCCTTCATGCAACGATACAGCCATTCCATACCAATCTTCTGCCAGATCTTAGGCGCACGTTTCAATGTTCCAGCCTCGAAGTCGATGGTAGCACCAAGAGCCATGAACACCTTTACTCCAGGCATCTTATCACGATACTTCATAATCCACTTCTCCTGCTTAGGTGCACCCACACCAACGAGTAGTACATTTGCACCACTCTCGTTCACGATGCGAACCAACTCCTCACATTCTTCCTCATGCTTCTCGAAGCCAAAGGAAGGGGAATGAGCACCTACCACCATCTGGCGTTCCACCTTCTCATTGATACGTTCCATTGCCTTGGCTGCAATACCCTCCTTGGCACCAAGCAAGAAGATTTTGCAGTTTGCATCATCCTTATGATACATATAATAAGAGGTGAAGAAGCTGGAACCCGGAATCGCTTCCTTGATTGGGGTCTTCAACAACTTGCCGAACAGGTAGAGGATCTTACTGTCACATACCACCCATTCCGACTTCTGATACACGTCATAAAACTCTTTGTCCTTCTGAAGCTTTATCAGATGATCAAGATTAGGAGTCACAAGAACACCCTCCTTCAAGTTCTCCAAGAGATTCTGACGAGTTATGTTCTGAATATCTATATTTAATACTTTTACTGTTTCCATTGTATATTGAGATAGATAAATTTATTTTAATAATGAAAGTACAATACTATATATGACAAACAAATTTTATATTTTCATAAAAGCAATAAAATTTGAATCATTTATCAAAATATGCAAGAAGCTATGATTTTATACAAAGTCATAGAATATCATATCTTTGAAGATTCTATCATTTTCTTAAATTTTTCCTTATTTATAAAAGATAGAATGCCATACACAAAATACAAATGGTTAAACCAATTTACAATTATCGTTGTTAAAATCCAATACAACAACTGCCCCGACACACTTAGCCATTTTATGGGTATATCAGGAATAAAAAGATTTCCCAAATAATAGACAACAAATATAATAACAAAGTAAACGACGCCCCACGTTCTCATCTTGAACAATTTGGTCTGAACTTCTTTTTTATGTAACCTCTCTTGTAACTCTAAATTTACTGATTTTTGCAGATCTAGCTCTTCCGATTTTTCTATGAAAGACTCATCAAGTTTAGAATAACTTTCAATGTGTTCTTTTAAATCTTCTGTTGATAAAACCAGAAGGCGCTCAGTTTCTGTCTGGTCAATAGCCCCCTCAGCCATACGGAGACATAAATTTGCGACAGACTTTTCTGATATATTATGTTGTTCCTGCAACTTTGCAATTTTATCTTGCAATCGACTTACAACCTTACCAGACGGATAACGACCAGACCTGTAGTTTATAACATTAGCAGATAAACTTGCGATTGCTAACATATGTCTATTATTTCCCATAGGTAAAGATGGATTCGCCAACCATAGCAGAACTAATAAATCAGAAGCAGTAATACTTATACGCTTCCACACAGGTTTATCTTTTTCTTTCCAATTTACAGAAAAAGAATTATTTAAGAACCAACAATTTACATCATTAAACTCTGTTATAGCTTTTCCTTTACGCTTATAAGAAACATATTCTTGAGCTAGCAAATCATTAAAGGCACTATCCTTATTACCTCTCAACTTTGTTAGCTTACACAAATCTGAAGATTTTTCAGTTTTCTCGATAAGATGGCGTATGCTACTATTATAAATTATAGAAATTCCCTTACTAGACAAATCGTCTCTGAGATTATCCTTAAAATTTTCCAAATCGGTTTTTCCCAAACCTCTTCTTTCACAGGCTGCCAAAACATCTGCGACATCTAAAGAAGACAACAACCCCTTAGATTTTACCTGTCTAGCACGATTAGACAATAATATTTTTATTTGTTCTATCGTTGATTCCAAAATAGAATACCGATATCCCATTCCAATAGTCAAATCGAAAAGTTGCTTACAGGCCTCATATGACTCTTCTGTATTAAGATTGATAAGACTAATATAAAAATTTGTATCTATCAGTAATTCTGAGTTTACTATTTGTTCTTTGATTTGAAATTGAAGATAAGAAGCTATTACCCCACCTAAATAAATGTCACAAATAATATCATAGTATGCATCACGTTTCTTTATTTTTGTATAAACATACTTAGAAATATGAAAGCCTTGAGTATATATAGATGAAGGCTGTTGTTCAAAGATTCGATTTTTTTGGTCCTGTATGAAAGTTACCAAATCATTAAAGTTAGCTTCTACACCTAAGCTTTCACAAAAAAGAGCAAAATTGCGTTTTAACTGTTGTATTCTTCTTTTTTGCGTTTTATAGTTGCTTGCTATATCTGTATTTATTTCTGTACGGATAATAAATGAATGATCGTTATTAAGTACAAAACCACCATCGGATGTACGGTATATTTCATGCATCAAACTATCAATAACAGGAATTGGAATTTTTAATCCAAACTCTTGTTCTACCATCGCCATTAACTCAGTATAATCCCTACCTTGCAAGACGGTTCCGACCTTACGAAGCATATGATTTAAAGTTTCTTTTAGAATCGGTAAAAATACACGCAATATACTCTTATCTTCCTCTTCATTTGAACTTTCTCTGATATATGCCAAAAGAGAATATGTTGCTAAAAGACTATCATGATTCATAACTTTCTCTGTATTATTTATTTTGCAAACTCTTTAATTCTCTGTTCCTCTTTCAAAGAGCAAACAAGCAGTTGTCCATTCTTCTCGGCTACTATATAGCCATTTAATCCTTGAACTACCACCTTGCTTTCATCGGCTGCATGAACCACGCAGTTCTTACATTCATACAAGCGGATGTCCTTGCCTACTTTGGCATTGCCAGCCTCATCCTGTGGAAGCAAGGTACGGAGGCTGCCCCAGCTGCCTAAGTCGCTCCAGCCGAACTCGGCTGGCAAGGTATAGATTTCCTTAGACTTCTCCATCACAGCATAGTCAATGCTTATCTTCTCGCAGGTTGGGAAGAGTTTGCCGATCACATCTTTCTCCTGTTCTGTATAGAAAGAAGGTGCCATCTCGTCCATGATGCTGGCAAGGTTTGGCTGGAAGGTTCGGATTGCCTTGCTGATGGTATCGATGTTCCATACGAAAATGCCGGCATTCCAATAGTAATTGCCAGCGGCAAGGTATTGCTCGGCTGTCTCCAGGTTTGGCTTTTCCTTGAAAGCCTCAACCTTGTAGATTTCATCTACGGAAATTGCCATCGGATGCGTCTTCTGTATCTTTCAGCAAGCAGAGGTGATGCAAGGTTCCACGTTGCGAATCTCAAGACATTCAAAATTGCCACCTTTCGCTAACAACTTTACTATATTACAACTTTTACAAATTTCTTAGGAATCAGACAACATAAGTCAAACAAAATGCTAGGTCCCAATATTTTCAGCATCATAAAAGGAAGAGCTTTTAAACCAAAAGAGGGAGAAAATTGTCTTACAGAAAGTTTTACTGTATCAATTTTCATAAAATCCAAATAATCTACCTTATTTACTTTTCGAGAACAAATAGGATTGTGCGACATACGCAATGCCATTTCTAAAGCACTAAAAATTAAAGTTCCTTCCCAATATCGATGTATATTACGATTACATACATTCGTTGCAAGCTCATCAAGCTTTAAACGAGAAAAAACAAGCTTCGTTTTATCTATTAGCCTTTTATTTGCATTTTTAATGCTTGAAAGGTTTGCTCCATTAGATCTTTGCTCTAAATGATAAAAACATTCATCTAAATACCCAATTGAATCTTCGTATAAAAAATAGGTATTAATAAATGTTGTATCCTCACCTAAAGACAATCCTGTATCAAAGCAAATGTTGTTAGATTTAATGATGTCTAAGTCACACATGATGTGCCATAAAGCAGTAGACTCTTTACCATATCGTAGAGGTTGTTTACCTTCTATCCAAAGGTTGACATCAGAGAAAGAATGACCGATAAAATTAGGCATAACTTTTTTTACGATTTCATCATTTCTAAAAATCTGTCCTGATAAAACAGACTTATGAGGTGCTTGATCTTGGCCATTATAACGATCACAATATCCATATAAAACGGAACTCACATTATTTTTTTCTGCATACTCCAAGCATTTCTCAATTGTATCTACATTAACAACATCATCACTATCCCAAAAAAAGACTTTCTTTCCATGGGACTTTTCTATTCCCAAATTACGAGCATAAGAGACCCCATGATTCGGAATATCTATAAAAGTAAAGCGATTGTCGATATCTGCGTATTTCTTCGCTACACTAAGGGTTTCATCTGTTGAACCATCATTTATTACAATAACTTCAATATTTTTATATGTTTGGTTTTTTATACAATCTAACATTCTACCGATATATGAAGCTGTATTATAAGCCGGAACAATTACAGTTACTAATGGTTTTGATTTTTGCATTTTATTTAATGAAGTTTTGCAAGTGAGTATATGTCAACTTGCTTGTTAATTAATATAATTGTACGGCAATAGAATATAACAATCCACGGAATGCCGTATCACCGTTCTCAAAATAAAGCAGTAGCTTTGCACTGTGCCATGCCTTCAATCACATTAAGCCAAGAATACGAGGTTTGACATCCATCGGCTCAACCCAACAGGTGAGAAACCTGATTTTGACTAAATTTTAATATCATTTTATTATTTTCTCACTGAGCCAACTAAAAAAGGACTCAGTGATATATTCTAAGTATTCATCGATAAAGACTTTTTTTAAGACATCTAAAAACAGAACGAGGGAAAAGATAAACTATTAAATATGTTAATGCTTTTCTCAAAACACTGTGTTGATATTTATTAATATCACTACACAAAGGCTTATAAAATTTTCGATTTTCGGTTGTATACAATAAGTTCCATATAAATTTAATTGTATTTCTGTTCTCTGCTTTATTCCATGAATCAAACGCATGTTTGGTAATTCCCCATTTATCAAAATCACTCATCATATTTGGTACCCCTATTAATGCATACAATGGCCATTTTGCAGAATAATCACGATTGAATGGATTTCTCTGTATTTCAACCGGCAAATTACAATATAAGCACTTCTGCTTTTTTGCACCATTCATTATAATTGCCAAAAATTCATAACCATAATGCGTTGGAGAAAAGAAATCTTTCCCATCATCCCAAATTTTATGCCTAAAAACCAGAGAGGAAATAAAGCCTAAATCAAGAGTAAAAGATTGTATCAAATCTTCCAAAGAAAATTCTATAAATTCGTTTTCGAAAATTCTATTTACAACTTTCAACTCTTTCAAACCATATTTTGTATCTTTACCTTGTAATCTGTTCAAGTGAATAACCCCTACATCTTCATATTTTGCCAATACCTGTAAAATATAATCTATTAAATAAGGATATGCGACATCATCATCTCCCCATAATATAACATATTCTCCAGTACACTGATTTACGGAACGTGCCATGCTAGCACCGACCTCAACATATTCATCAAATTTTTTATATACTAAATATGGAAATTGAGATATCAAGGATTTCATATATTGATCCGTTTTATCGGTACAAGCGTTAGTGCATATCACGAGTTCAACTCGACTTTGGTTGCGACTTATTTGAGGCAAAAGAAATTGTATTGTACGACGCAAATACTCATATCTATTTAAAGTAGGAATAACTACCGAAAGTTTTTTCTTCATTGTATATCAATTTTTATCGTTAGAAATTTGGATTTATATTATGTACTTTTCGTCTAGATAAAAACAGATTTTTATGTTTATATAGCCCTAAGCTCTGAAGTAAAGTAAAAAACAGTTTACCACCCCATCTCAAAATAGTATATTCACTAGAACGTGAAGATTTTATATTCCATCCCGACAGCTTAGCATATCGCCAGTAGAGTTTTTTTAAATAAAAATTACAATCACTATTCCAAGGTTTAATGACTGCAGCATAATGCAAGATGACTGTTTTTCTCAGCTCATCTTCAAAAATTGTTTTGTATTTATTTGGCAAATACGAATCATTCTTCAAATATAAATTCATCATATTATATCTAAGAGGTAATTCATATATATGATTTTTGCAAATATTATTCAAAATGTCTTGTTCTGCATACTTTATATGAGAAACCTCTTGATTCAGAAAATCAAATGCTTTTTGAGTTAAGTTTTCACTACGCCACTTCTCTAAATTCATGTAGATAACACCACAACATCCATAAAAAGGCAATTTATTACGATAAAAATTATATCTATTTGTATCTGGCGGAATGGCTATATAATAATTAGAAATATCAATTTCATTAATATCAGAAAGATGACAAATATCATTAGGACAGACAATTATATCTGTATCTAGATACAAAAGTCTGTCTACTTGAATATATCGATATGCAAAAAGCTTTAAATATGTATATATTCCCCATTTCCCTGTAGGAATTTCAAATTGCAGACTTTCTTTTTCAACAGTTATAACCTTGATATTCTGATGATATCTGTCAGCCAAATTAGCCATACGTAACAAATTATCATCACTATATCCAGTTGTCATAATAAAGACATTGATATCAATGCCTTTATTATTTTCAAATAGAGAAGTTATTGCTACTCCCGCATGACAAGCATATTCATTACTAGTTGTGAAAAGTATATTCATAACAATTCTAATCAATCTGATAAGCAATTGTATCTGCCGGATCATACAATTTATCAGTATAAGCCAACAATATAAAATTCTTATCGCTGTTATTTTCTACTATATGCGCTACTCCATTAGGAATGAAAACGGTCTGAGCCTTTTCAAAAGGCATCTCAATGTCTCTGCGTTCATGCGTTTCCATATCCTCCAATTTTAAGATGGCACTACCTTCAATGATGGTAAACCACTCCACTGCTTCTGGATGATAATGACCACCCTTAGCCTGACCTGGCTTACCCATAGTAAGGTAAACCTCGCCTGTATGAGAAGGTATGTCCTCCTCTGTTCCTGTAATTGCTTTCAAAAACCAACCTCTGTCGTCTGCTATGAGACGACGAGGAATGATTCTTACTTTATCTATCTGTGACATACTTAACTCTTAATATGTATCGATTACATCAGTTATCTTAATACTTGCCTCAAAGCCAGTAGCATCATGCAGTTTCTTACCGTCCAATGCCAGATATTTCATACCCACATCAGCACGTTGCACGCTACCGAAACAACCATCCGGTACTTCCTTACCCATAGCATGATGTATCTCCGTCACAATCTCCTTGACCGTAACCGTCTCCTTACCTTGGATATTATAAAGACCTGATGGAAGGTTCTTATCAAATGCCTGCGCCAACATACGTGGCACCTCACTGACATGTACATACTGTCTTGTTTGGTCTCCAGCTGTAAAATGAAGTTCCTCTCCATTGCGAATAGCATTGATTACGTATGGTATCAAACGCTTTGGATTTTCACCTGCACCGTAAATCGTTGGGATATAGAAATGCCAGTGTGTGAAATCATGTTTGTATGAAGAAACGAAACTACTCAACATTCGCTTACTTACAGTATAGTCATTAGGAGCAGGACAAGTAGATGTGAGAACATCTTCTTCCGTGAAGAAACGCTCTTCATGAGTCTCGCCCATCTCAAAGACACTGCCGAAAGTAACGAAACGGCCTTTGTATCCAAGTTCCTTCAACTTATTGCAGATGGTGACAGGAGCTGTAACATTGAGGTTATAAATCAGGTTGAAACCTTCCTTGAGGTTTGCCTGAATACCAGCACCAATCGCATAAACAATGATGTCAGAAGTCAGCAAGCCAGAACAATCGAGTTCTGCGTCCATCAAGTTTACCTTATAAAAATTGTCAAACTGATGGGCAGTTGGTTCGTCCAGTCCATACATATCCAGGTTCCATCCTGCTTCATTGGCATATTTGGCAATGGCAGTAGAAAGGAAGCCATTGGTTCCTAAAATTGAAATTTTCATTATCCTATGAATTTATTGATTTCCTCCACACAGAGGTCATATACATTTTCTGTCTTATATCTCTTATACCAATCAGAGGTGAGCATGGCACACTGCTTGGCATTCAATCTTGGCTTCCATCCCAAGCGGCTCTTTGCCTTATTGATATTAAGCATCAAAAGATTTGCCTCATGGAGGGCATTCGGATCAGAAACGTCCCTTAACTCACCAAAGCCGAAATTCTCAACGATGGCAGAAGCCACTTCCCAAACGGTCAATACGCTGTCTGCTTCCGGACCAAAGTTCCATCCTTCACAGTAACCTGTAGGATCATTCCACATTTTCTGAGCCAAGAGCATATATCCGGACAATGGTTCCAGCACATGCTCCCATGGACGAACAGCCTTCGGAGAACGGATGTCAATTACCTTGGTTGTTTCCAAAGCTCGGATACAGTCTGGTATAATGCGGTCTTTAGCCCAGTCACCACCACCGATTACGTTACCGGCTCTAACAGATGCAAGACTCACGGTATGCTTCTTTCCATAGTCAGCAGGATTAAAGAAAGAACGTCTCCATGACTGTATAGCCACCTCACAAGCACCCTTAGAAGAGCTGTATGGATCATAACCTCCAAATGGATCAGTTTCAACATATCCTTCCAACTGCTCATTGTTATCATAGCACTTGTCGGTAGTAATCATTACACCCACCTTCACACTATTAGTAGCACGGATAGCTTCCATTATATGAATTGTTCCCATGACGTTCACCCCGTATGTCTCTACAGGAATCTCGTAGGAAAGGCGAACCAATGGCTGTGCTGCCAAATGGAATACTATTTCAGGCTGATACTCTGCAAAGATTTGCTTCATCTTCTCTCCGTCACGAATATCAGCACGGATATCAGCCTTTATCTTTGAACCAATGCCTGAAAGCACAAAATTATCACGCTCTGAATATGGGTCTAGCCCTACACCTACGACCTCTGCACCCAACTCATGAAGCCAGATGCACAACCAAGAACCTTTAAAACCTGTATGACCAGTTACAAGAACTTTCTTGCCTTTGAAAAATCCATCAAATACGTCTATCATAATTATTTCTATATTTTTAAATATTACCAGTTAACTTGCGAGCCTCAATAGATGGAATAGAATGCTCCCAGCGTTTCCAAGGGGCCTTGCCATCTGCGAGAAGTTTTTCGAGCATATTCTTCTCACGGATATTATCCATGCACTGCCAAAAGCCCTCATGTACGTAAGACATCAATTCACCACGCTTGGCAAGTTCAACAAGGGCAGTCTTCTCGAATACGCAAGAATCACCATCCAATAAATCGAATACCTCTGGTTGGAGTACCATATACCCTGCATTGATAGGTGCACCATCGCTAGCATTTTTCTCACGGAATGACTTTACAGCAAAATCTCCGCTGATGTCAAGTACGCCCTTATCCTGCGCCATCTTCACGGCTGTCAATGTAGCCAATTTTCCATGACTCTTATGGAACTCAACCAACTTGTCTATTTCCACATCGCAAACACCATCACCGTATGTCATCAAGAAAGGTTCGTTACCCACATACTTCTGTATGCGTTTGATACGTCCGCCTGTCATGGTATTATACCCAGTATCAACCACTGTTACCTTCCATGGTTCCATATTGGTCTGATGAACGGTCATCTCATTCTTACCATTGCGATAATCAAAAGTGATATCAGAGTTATGCAAGAAATAATTGGCAAACCAATCCTTGATGTACTCCTGCTTGTAGCCAGCACATATTATAAACTCAGTATAACCATAAAAGGCATACTCTTTCATGATATGCCAGATGATAGGCATACCGCCGATTTCAATCATCGGCTTTGGCTTGAACTGAGACTCCTCTGAAATACGGGAGCCGAAGCCACCTGCTAAAAGAACTACTTTCATATTTCTCTTTGTTTAATGTAATTATGTATCAATTCTATCAATCGTTTGCTTTTCACCGGATGAATCTTTCTGGCAAAGAAGCAATGCGACTGAATTATTTTTTTATAATATTTCTCAGTGAGAACAACAGGGCTACCAACTTCTCCTTGGTTGTCCCAAAGAATGAGTCGCAAGTTGTCATTCACAATATGGAAATCCGTCTTACTGTTGAGAAGTATAGACTGCAAGATTACCTCATCGGGCGCAAAAGTATATTCTGCCACTTGATGATTCTTTGCTAACCAATCCAGAACTTCTTTCACAGCCATACGGTTGAGCGAAAACCACCCAGATCCTTGATAATAATTTAGAAAAGGCCACTTGCGCTTTAAATGAAACACTTGCTGAGCCTTAACAAAATATTTTTCCAGCTGTCGATGCAACATATTGTTTCTGTAGTTAAGCTTATCGAAGAGATGGTAATACTGACTGCGATTCAAACCAAGCAAATAGCCATTGGTTGGCTTTAGCATCTGATCCGATCCATACGACAGATAATTATTTTCACTGTTCTCATCGAAAAACTGATACAACTCCAACAATGGTTTGATAAGTATGTCTTGCCCTGTGAGCATGTGAAAATAGCCATTATCAGGATTCTGCAATGCTAAATTCAGTAAATCCTGAATGGAGTGCAACAACGAGTACCCCCCCCATTTTATGGATTGTGTATGTATAATCGTCACATTTTTTTCATTATTATACTTCTCGAGAAATTGATTAAAATCATGTAGATACAGAGGATTGATATGAACATAGATATTACTACGTTCTCCCCTCAGCGACTCAACCAACTCTGAAGCATAGTCCGGATTCTGATAGACGCCTATCAGAAACGCATGTTTATATTGTTTTAGATTCATCGTGTTTTATCTTAACCCTGTAATAACATTCTTGATGCTTTCAAAACGCTCACTTAACTAGAAAATCTATAGAGTAAGAAAATCAAATCAATCAATTTATAGCGAATGAGGTTGAAAAACAAGTGATGTTTTACAGGCAACCTGGAAGATGGATAACGCTTACACAAAACACGAACTTCAGGGCTAGAAACAATCGTCAAAGCCTCCGCTCTCATCATTCGATACCCATTCTTTGAAATATAGTAATACTGTTGTGCAATGCAACCTCTTATTTTCAAGAGCAAATACCTGTCAAGTCTGTTTCTGAAGATTTCCGGCTCGTAACCATAAGCCAAAAGTCTTTTCTCCATTGCGTCACATTGAAATAACTCTTTAGCGAACCTATCTGAGCGATAAGAACGAGTAAGCGAAGTTCCATTGTCACAATAGTAATAGTAACAACCTGGCACAAACCCAACCTTGCTTGTATGTGGCAAGAAATCAATATGAAACATAATGTCCTCAGCTATATACTCACGTTCGGAAACAAACTTCAGTTTGTTCTTGCGTATAGTATCAAGCGAATAGATACCTTTCCACATCGAAGAAAGAAACCTAACATCAGAAGGATATGAAGGTTCTGCACCGACCATATCCATCAATACGCCATCTACAGCACTTCGACCTTCACAAATAACATAGTCTGCCATTTCCTGTCGTTTTCGGATATGCTTTTCATCTAAATAATCATTATATCCACAGAAACAAGCATCCAATCTGTTCTTGTGCGCATAATCATAAAGGTCTTCAAACATGTGGATATCCACGAAATCATCGCTGTCAATAAAAGCGACATATTCGCCTTCACATATCTCCAAACCAGAATTTCGTGCATATCCCAATCCACCATTTTTCTTATGAACCACCTTCACATTAGGATATTTGGCTCTATAATCCTCGCAAAGCTGAGGACAATTATCAGGTGACTCATCGTCAACCATGATAATCTCTATATCCTTTAAGGTTTGATTTAAAAGAGAATCCATACAACGTTGGAGATATTTCTCAACGTTAAAGACTGGCACTATAATACTAACTTTGTTCATACGTTCTAAAAATATACACATTCCATCAAATGTATATCTTCATCTTGTTTTGAAGAAGATTCACAATTTTGATAAACAATATCGAAAAATTAAATTTTGATTTTGGCACTTTCCATTGCTTTCGCAACTCATCTTCTACATCTTTTGAAGTATAATGAACCTTCATGATATCATTTCTATTATAAGCTCTAACCATGAATCGATGCAAGCCATCAAGGAGATGATGAGAGCACAAATAATTATATGTTACTACTTCTTCCTTGTGATTGGTTCCGTTCAATGTCAACTTGGAAGTTGTTGTGGAAGAATAACGACGGAAATAATTAAGAAGCTCATTCACTATTGCTACTCGTCCTTGTTCGGCGATAAGTATCCAAAACATACGGTCACCGCTGCCTTTATAATGTGTGTATATCTGATTAAGATTTACTGCAACATCTTTCTTGAACAAAGCACAACTGGCATTCTTGATGTGATTACCAAACTCCATATAACGCTGGATATAATCCTTACCATCAAGATGAACAGTTCTTCTCACATTATTCGCCGGTTTATGTTGTTTTCCATACTCATCGATAAACATGGAAAGCGAATAAGCCAAAACCAATTGGTCATCTTTTTCAAACTCATTCACCAATTTCTCTAACAACTTAGGTGAGCAACTGTCATCACTCTCTGCAATCCAAATCAACCCGCCTTTGGCAAGGTTAAAGCCTTTTGCCCATTGCTTAAATGTAGAGCCACTATTCTCTGTGTTGTAAACAATATGACTAACATGTGGATTACTTCTATATTTTTCAATCACCACTTTACTGTTGTCTTTTGACACATCATCCAATATGATGACCTCAAAATCAGTATAAGTTTGATTAAGCACGCTCTGTATTCTTTCATCCAAATACTTTTCATGATTGTAGTTTGGAATAATTACACTAACTTTAGGATTTTCCATTTTATATTTTTTTGTTAAAAAAAACAACTCCATCCCCAATGTTTACTGGGGATACAGAGTATTCAAAGAAATTAGACTTTCTGTTATCAAATTAATTCAATCAAAAGTATTTCCATCATAACTTCTCATGCCTATAGGGTACAGAACAGTTACGGTACAAAACATTTGTACCCAAGGGGATTTTTAATCGAAGATTCAATCTAAAATACATATAGCTAATACCAAGTTGTGGAATCAGGTGTTCGTCCTCAGATTATTCTCCATGTGGCAATAACTTAATTCTTAACTTATAAATAAAAGGTACATACTTAAATAAAAAGAACTTAAACGTTAAAGAAAAAGTTCTTTTACAATTCAGTAAGTTGATATATTTATCCAACAAACTATCTACGTACTTACAGTCAACCGGACGTTTTTTTCTGAGTATAGGATATTTAATCATTTGATCACAACCATTGACTAGGACGCCTTCAAAAAACGGCATGATGTAATCATTCAAAGTACCATTCCACTTCTGCAAATCAGTCGCAACTTCATCCAAATTATACAATGTGTCAAAGAACAGCCTGTTTACTGAATTCGCCGCCTGATGGCAGATGCTCTGTGCATTGTCACGGTAATAATAATGTGCCTTATCTGTCACAGCAAGCACGCGGTCCGTATCATAGACATTCTTCACGTTATAATACATGAACAGATAGTCCTCATTGTTACGTCCCTCACAGAACAAAGTTTGGATAAATTCCCGCTTGTATAATTTGTTCCATACAGTTGCATCAATGTTCATTCCCAAGAACAGTTTCATATACTCGGAGAAAGCTATGGTCTCACCATCTTTATATTTATAAGTACCCACCACATAAGGAGAGAATACGCCATCTGTATTTCGTATGATAGGCGAAGAGACAACCATCGTCTTCATATTCAGCTTCATCACACGCATCAAGTCTTCATACATAGTCTCGTCCACATAGTCATCGCTATCCACGAAACCGACGAATTCACCTGAGGCAACTTTTAAACCAGCATTACGAGCCGAAGAAAGTCCACCATTTTTCTTATGCACCACCTTGATGCGATTATCTTTTTTTGCCCACTCGTCACACATCCGTGGACACTCATCGGGCGAGCCATCGTCCACAAGGATTATCTCAAGATTTTTGTAGGTCTGGCTGACGATAGACTTAACACACTCATCTAAATATTGAGACACCTTGTATATAGGGATAATTATTGAAATCATAAATTATTTTTTATTTTAGACTTTAATACTACTATTTTTTTGAACTCTAAATAACGGAACAGAACAACCAAAATAACCTCATAATATGTAGGTTCAACACCTACTCCAGTAGTTATTGTTTTCATAAGAAGAAAAGACGCCCAAATCCATACTAATTTATATTGCTTTCGCTTCAATATATATATTAATCCTATAATAAAAGCACTTAAAGTACAAATTACTCCAATCATACCTCTATCCATCATAACAGGAAGCCACATACCTTCAGCACCGAAAAGTCCTTCTTCACCACCACTATTTAAAAGATTTCCCGTAAAATAAATACCATTACCAGTCCAAAAATCCTGTGCCATATAGAAGAAGGCTATATTCCATTGACCTTCACGCATATCGGATGAACTTCCTCCCAATTCTGTACTATCTACAAAAATTGAATCATAAACCGAAGAGAAATAAGATCCCATGAATAGGATTAATATCAAAGCTACAATAATCATAGGGTAACGATACTTCTTTATGGTTTGTGGTGTTAACAATGAGAAACAAGCTACCAAGAAACACATAATTACACTTCTTGTTCCTGTCAAAAAGACACATAAAGGCAAAACTAGCATCAATATTTTCCTAATTTTACTTTGCATGATGCTTGCTTTATCACTCATAAGTATAAAAAACACAATAAAGACATAGGCACATGACATACCAAAAGAAACAACATCAGCAAAAAATGACTGAGCACGTTTCACGCCAAATCTAAATTCAGTTCTATCAATTAACCATGTAAAAGAATCTATATTATTCTCGCACCAATGCATTATAGGATTAGCAGAAATGGATTCTTCAAAAAAACAATAAGAAGTTGCTAGTATTAACAAGAATGTTGCATATTTCACAAACAAATATATGCGTTTTTTATCATTTAAAATACAATATAAGATACATGGGAACATATATTGAGCAAAAACAATCAAATATTGCTTTAGGTAATACCCATGTGCATTCATCGTTATTGTATATGTGATTAAAATCGGAATAATGCAATAGAAGAAAGGTGTGTATATAACCTGCTTTTTATATCTAATCAATCCTATAACAGACACTACTAAAGACAATGACTGAAATAAATTTTCCATAGAATTTAAAGGATCTCTAAACACCGATAAATAACATGCCAATGCCGATAAAAGAATAGCAGTATTCTCATATTTTCGCAATAACAATACTATAAATATTAGAAAGACAATATAGTGTAACATTTCTCCGCTAATTAGTGTTCACTGAATTAATTTTTAGCCAAATTTGAAGCGTAGCGAACTTACCGCTCCAAGTTGGTCAAAATTTTAAATTTTAGCCAGATTTGGAAAAGTACAAGACAAAGTTCCCCAAAGAGCCTCATCACGTTCTTGTCAAAATAACACATTCCTATCCAGCACTCGCTGGTTTCCGGAAGCATGGCTCTTATGTTGTTGGTAAGATATATTATTCTCCTGCTTGAACCAAATAAGCATTTGATTTAATTTCTTTCTCCAACAGATTTAGTCATTTTGGCTACAAACTCAGGTGTATTCGACTCTTTCTATGGATGTCCCTATGGTTTGCAATATAACTTAATTTCTTCATCCTTCTGGTATAGCCAATTGGCTTTATTCCGGTAAATCTTATCTGCATGAAAAGCTACCGGAAGCTCAGAAAGACTAAGCTTGTGCTCAATGATTGAAGCAACAATTATCATACGAACAGGGTTATTGCCAACTCCCTTGTATTTGTTATTAAAGGGAGAATGATAAGTCTTTTCTACCTCTGCCCATGGAATATTTTCACCAAGAAATACCCATGGATTAGTTTTGCGCAAACCATCAAAAGATGATTTAAACAAATCTAAAGTAAGTGAGTTATATTGTGAACTATACTTCATAATGATTCTCTAAAACATAAAAAAAATACTAAAGATTAGTGAAACAGCCAAATTATAATCGTTACAAATACCTAAATATCGGATATTTAATATTAATTCAGTGAACACTAATTATATAATGAATGGTTCAAAAAGTCTAATGATTCCTTTCTCAATTGTTCCAAGCATTGTTGTTCACGATCCACATCGTAATAAGGAGTCATTTCTTCATTTAATATAGTTGTGGTATACACCAACTGGGAAGACAAGCCAAGAGCATTCAACAAGCTTGAGATTCTATCGTCACTCCTCGATATGCCATCTTCCAAAGCCAACAAAGGCTTCCCGAAATTCAAAGAGTATGCAGTACCGTGAAAAGAGGATGACACTACGATTTCTGCTTTTTCAAACAATTGAAGGAACTCATAATTACCTACTGGACATTCAGCTTCCAAATGTATAAAATCCCCCTTAAATCCCAGAGGTCTCTCACTTAATGCTACTATTGGAAGGTTATATTTGTTTTGAATAAAAGTCAGCAACTCACACATTTTTTCGTCTGGACTATATGTATATGCCAACATGTAAAAAAGAATATATTTAGGTGGAAGTGGCAAAACTATTGATTTCTTTGCGTATTCATGCCATTGCTCTTTACTCAACAAGAGAGTAGGATCAAGAACTAATTTTGCATCCGTTCTACCTGTTAAATTCTGAACCAATTTCACCCCATTAGTTTCTCTTACACCTATTGCCTTGAACTGGCTTAGGTACTCCTTATATATTCCTATATGTTTTTTAGGAATACAATTACATGAGAAAGATGACGAATATGCTATTCTAATTTTGTTCTTAGGAGCAAAATCAAACATATAGCTCATATCACCAAACATCGTATTAGGATTCCATATTTGGTCACTACCTGAAACGTAAATGTCAAATATAGGAGGATCTTTTTCTATAGACCTTCTTGAAGGATAAAATTTTGTACATTGCATTTCCTTCTTGATAAAAGAATTCAACATTTCCATTTTGGATGGTTTACGAAGATGTAAAACCAACTGAAGAAAACGCTTAATATCGCCTAACCTGTTTCTTAGAGTTATGTTACGTCTACCATGTTTTAAACCTGCAGCCCAATGAAATTTATTAGGATATTTATAGTCTATCACCTTCACCTCATACCCCATCTTTTTAATAACATACTGCAACGCAAATGCCTGCAATACTGAGCCGTAATTAGGCTGACGAAATGTTGTTATGATACCTACTGTTTTCATTAAAATTTTCCTATTAAATATGAGAGAGGTTTTTTATTCAGTACTTCAGAAATTCCCCAACTCATCACTATAACATATATTGTAAGTATCCGCTCAACTCCGTATTGCAAATCTCAAAATAATGTTGTACCTTTGCACGTCGGCATCATTTTTCTAATTTTGAGACAAGAATACGCAATTTAGCCCTCCATCAGCACAAGCTAATGGAGGTTATAACTTAATTTGACTAAATATTAAATTCATTTTTATTGTTCCTCATCTTCCCAGAACTCAGGAAGAAGAGTATAATACTTATCCTCAGGCGTAGAATCTATGTGCTTCAACACATAACAAAGCCAACGCTCAGGATTTTTATCTAGCACCTTACATGCTCCAAACAAGGAGTACATCATTGCTGCACGTTTACAAGCATCCAAGTCACGGCAGAACAAATAAGCCTTCTTACCCATCACCATGTCACGGATCAGGCGTTCGGTATCATTATTGTCCAATGGCATATCTGGGATGTCTATATAATTGGTCAACTCTGTATAGTTGCGCAACATATAGTTCAATGCCTGGTATATATTGCTGTCTTTTGGCACATCTAAGATGGCACTTGCAGCCCATAGCTTGAAGTCCTCCCATAGTGGCTCAGCATGGTCCATCCTGAACTGTGCCTTCTCCTCGCCCTCAAGTTTCTTCTCCTTTATCATTTCCTCAATCAGGTTAATGTTCTGGTAGAAGAGAATACCTATCTTTGCAAGATTAGGATTTTCCTTCAAGGCACGTTCCATTGGTCTTCGGGCATGAACGACACAGCGACACAATATACGACCATTTATCTTCTTCAGCCAATCATAGCCGGAGTAACCATCACACATCAGCGCCACACCTTTCCAATCTTTGAGGTTGTCCATGATGTCAGCAGTACCCCTACCATGCTTGTTTTTCGTATTAACCATGAAGATTGGAATGCCTGTCGCCACTGAACGATATTGAATCAAGTAATGATTTACCGTCTTATGCTTCTCGCAGTCCAATATCGGGAATGGAGAACCATCTGCGCCAAGCAGCAAACTGGACATTACTCGATCCTTCTGCAGATTGTAGAGAGGTTCTATCTTGTCGCATACACCCTGATGCCAGTCATCGACTGTTGAAGGAGCGAGTATCAAGCCATCCTGTTTCATCTTCTTTATCTGCCGGTTAAACGGCTGATGAAGGACATACTTATTACACTCTAACTGCGCCAATAACTCAGCAGACGCATAACTCTTCCAAAATACGTCCTCATAACAAGGAGACTGCAAGAGCTTCTGCATTGGATCATCCTTGCGACGAACTACAGGACGACGATATGGCTGAACAAAGTAGCGTACTTTGGCTGGCACGATAAACTCCTGCACCTTGCCTTGGTAAACAATTACATATTCATCCTCATGTCCTATATAGCCTTCAGGCCAAAGTACCTTTTCCTCCAAACGAGGCATATCCTCAGGTATAGGATTTCGCCCATGCCCCTTCTGTTCCTTCTGGCTATTCAAAAGCTTCTTTATAGCCTTGCGCTTGCGATATTCCTCACAGAATTCACGGCACTCTTGGTAACGTTTCTTTTCCTCATCAGTGAACTCAACTGATGCCATTACCTTATCATAGATGGTATCACGTTCTTCCTTACTAAAGACTACCCGCTCACGCTTTTGAGTAAATATCATTCTGACAAGAGAGGCTATCTGCTCGGTCTTAGACTTGCTTTTAGCTTCAACCTTGGCCAGTTTATCCTTGATTTCATCCGTCAAAGACTCATGCGCTTTCTTTGCCGCAAGCTGATACTTCTGCAACAGTTCCTGACCTTTGGAAGAATCCTTGTCACCAAGGGCGATGAACGCCTGCATGAACATGTCAAACATATCAGCCAAACGATTCAGCGCAGTTTTCTCGAAACGGGTTTTAGCTGCAGACATCTGCTGGCGAACCTGTTCACTTACATTTTGGGCGATTGTCTCCGCTTTCTTATCTACATCAGACTCACGCTTATCCAAAGCCTTATTACGTTCCTCCAATTCCTTGGTCTTATCTGCTAATTGAGCTTCCAACTCTTTTCTGATACGTTCTTCTGCTTCAGCAACACGGCGAGCCACCTCCTCGTCAATCAAGTCTTGACGAGTGATGCGCTCCACCTGCAGGTCATGCTCTGCATGCGCTGCCCGATCATTGGCATCGGACAACTGGTCTACGGCATTGGCATATTTCTCTGCCAAAGACGTACTTTTCCCTGTATTTTGTTGCTGTTCAAACATATCGTTTACCTTATTGTTTACCATACAAAGGTACTAAAAATTATTGAGAAAAACGAATATTTTGATTGATATTTACGCCTAAATATCAGCTATTTACGTTAATAAAAACTAATAGAAAAACTAGCTCTCCGATGGTATTTCTTCATACCATTTTTCACCCAGAATCAAGAGGGTAAATTCATCTGGGGTTAATGTTGTTGTACGATTATCATCATTAAAATGAGGCATTTGGAAACGCCCCTCGCTCAACTTTCTTACATAAAGAGTCAGTCCATCGCTCTCACGATGCAAGACCTTAGCAGTCTTGCGAGTCTTACCTATAAATATAAAGGCTTCATCTTGGGTGAGGTAACGGCCGAACTCCTCATTCACGATTCCTTGGAGTCCTTGAAACTGCTTGCGCATGTCGACTGGCTCCATGCACAAGTAGTACTTCAGGTCATCCGTCAACTGACAAACTCTAGCCATAAGCCTACACTGTTATACTAATGTAGGCTCGAAGCTGTTCGATACTGATGTCAGCAGGGAGAATTAGTGTCACACCATTGGGATAGCTTAATTTTAAATAAGGATTGCGACGGTTGCGAACTTTTGCAGACTCACGCATCTCCTTCGCCTCATTGTCGCCGATTACAACCTCGGCGAACTTTGGCTTGCTGTTTAATTGTTTCTTGCCTTGCACCATAATTTGAAAAATTTAAAATCATGGTGCAAAGGTACGAAACTTTATCTAGGCGCACAATACGGCTTTCACCGAATAGTTACCATATATTAAAGACATCGAATAATATACAAAAGCTTGTTGTGCTGACGCATTGACTACATTGCATCCTATCCAAGGAGACAAAACAGTTAACATTCCTTCATGAAGGCAATAAATCACCAAAGAATGCTTTCCTAAGCTTTCAAGCCAAAACGACCTACCTATTAGCTTGCATATTGTTAATATAGACACAGAACCTGTAATTGCCATTATTACAAAAGGAAATATCTGGTCTATAGGCAAGTATATGCCGCCTGTTATTCTTGGAATTTTTATACCAAAACCTAAATATAAAGCTAAACATACAAGATATACCCCCCCCCGAAATGAGTATTGCTTTTTTATTGTCTAACACATCATATTTTTTTATCAACTCTCCTAACGACAAAAATGGAATCAAACCCAAAGCGTGAATCCAGCACCAATAATTGGGAACTTTTGGGAAAAAACCATAAACAACAACAGAAAAAAAACTCAATAATAGTGTTATAAAAGCAATTTTATATACTGACCCAAGTAATTGGTTCACAATAAAATATATCATCTTTGCAGTAAAAAGTGCGAAAATAAACCAATAACTAACTCCCTTCATAAACACTTTAATACCAATGTAAAAGCCATGTCCTGTAAAAAGCCATTCTATAGCATGTATTAACAAAGCTAACGTAAACGCTGGCACCAATAATGTTTTTACCTGTTTATACAAAAAACTTTTCCAACTACAATTATAATTCGAGCACCTTCCAGTAATAACAAAAAATGCCGGCATATAAAAGACAACCCAAATATTAGAGAAATCATATAATTGGGACATAAATATATTATCAAAACCAGAATTATGACAGATTGTGTACCAAACGTGGCCATATGCAACCATTAGAATTAAAATTCCTTTTGCAACGTCGAAATAATGTATACGCTCTTTCATATTAAAATTTCCACAAATGATTATTTATTTTTATTAAATATTTTTGAAATCGGATTATTTGATGTAGTTTAAGCCCACATATTTTCAATAATACTCGAGTAATGTAGAAATACCAATGATATAAAGGCATATCTTTCATTTGTCCTTCAGCAACAACATCAAACATATATGCTGTCATTTCACAATTTGAATGCTTCAACACATAATTTCCTTTGGATGTAAAAGCTATTGCACAACTAACCCCATCCTCATCAGAGCAGTAAGTTTTACCCCATAAATCACCGATACGAATATCTGCAGATGATTTATCGTACTTATATTTACAATGTTTATAACACTGTTTTCCCAAACAGCTATCATTCAAAAACATCTTATAGAACATGTCGCCATCAGAGCGTCTACTCTCCAAAAAGCAATGCTTTTCTTTTATCAACTCATCATAAGAATCATGCCAATTTATCTTCTCGTCATACTTCTCTCCATCAATCCCCATTGCCCAAGAGTCATGCCAGCCTGTCCATTTGTTACGCCATGAAGCATAAGTAATCTTACCCACTTGCTTCTCGGCCCATTCGGTATATTTTTTCCATAACAACATGGATGGAACTCCATGACAGAAGAAATCAAGCAATACAAAGTTGTCTTCACAACGAAGCTTTCGAATGTATCGACGGAAGGAGTCTATCTGACATGGAGTGCCAGTCACCAAATACTTCTCCTTTCTATTGATTGCCTTAAAACCATCAACCGTGTAGCTCTGGATATACTTGCTACCAACACTCGGAATCAACTCCTTGACAGTTGTGGCAATGTAATGTTCAGCTCTGTTCTTTTCTGCATTATAACGCACTCCGCAAACTTTATATCCCTGTCCTAACAGAAACTTACCGATTTCAAATCCAGCTCCTCCAGATGAACACTTTCTTCTGACCAAATGGTCTTTGCTCCATGCTGCATAAGAATGGATTTCCTGATTCTGCAATGACAAGTCATCATGGAGATAGGCACATACCTCTGTGCAAATACCACAATTAGTACATTTGTTTGGGTCAGTGATATGAGGCTCATAGAAGCCTTCCGCATTTAGACCAATCTCAATTATCTTTCGTCCACATGCTGTAGCGCAAACACCGCAACCATAACAATCGTGGACTTTGCTTATATTATTCATATTATTTATCTTTTTAATATTTTTGATTTCACTATTATTGTCACTCTTGATTTTAACATATTCCTGTCAGCTTTATTGAATCCTAAATAATATCCCAAGACTATTGTTGACATAAAAGATAGGATACAAACCATAGTAAATCTTAAAAAGACTGTATCCACCAGTTGATAAGTAAGTACCGGCAAGATAAGCGACAGAACAGTTATTATCAAAACTCTGAGAGTAACCTCCCTCAAAAAGTTAATCATCGGGAATCTTATACTTCTAACAAGCATATACAATCTAGCAAAGTGGCAAATAAATTCAACCAAGAATGCAATTATCATCGCCATATATGGAGCTGCTCCCATTTTCAAAGCAACATAAACCAATGGTAATGTTAACAATGATAATAAGCCTACCACTATTTGGTAATCACGAACTTTTCCGGAAGCATGCATAGTTATAATCAAAGGATTAGATAATGTATTAAGCAAAGCCGTAAATATTGTTATCTGCAAGAATATAACAGTATAAGCAGGAACCTCCTTTAACCATAAATTCAAAATCAAAGATGACTCTATAACTATTGGCAAAGAAATAGTCAAAAGTAATAAATAAGAAAGTTTTGCACCTCTGAACACTAACTTATACATATTCTCCAATTCTCCAAAAGCATAATTTTTAATTATCTGTGGATTTAATGCCATTTGAAAGTTGGTAACAAAACCATTCAATTTACTAAGCACTTGGTATGCTATGCCACGAGCTGCATTCACAGCAGGACCAAAGAACATATTCAAGACAACATTAACACCTTGCTCTTTTGCTATACCGGCAAGCGAACCTATCAAATTCCAACTGACAAACGAACCTACATTACGTCCATATTCCTTATTGAATTTACCGGTAAACTTACATTCTTTAAACTTATGTTTACAATAAAAAAAGTACATAAGTAATAATGCAATCTGAATAAGAGCCATTAATGCGGCATACACGATCAACTTATCAAATGGCGTCAATGTTATGACATAACAAATAACAAGCTTAAATATAGCATCAAAAATGCTAAAATAAGCAAAAGCAGACATTTTCTCATATGCAATCAAGGCACCATTATAAGGAACATTTATCACACTGAGAATGAATACGAGCAATGACAATTGAAAGACCCAGTTGGCAGCTTCATATCTCCCTGCAGGAAAATTCATGTGAGCATTCAAAAACCAAACACCCACAACTTCTCCTAAAAAGAGTATTATCAAAGCCAAAAATAGGTGTATGTACACCATCGTACTGAATATTTCCTTTACATTACCTTCTTTACCTTTTCCAATTTCAAACGATAAAAAACGCTGTGTGGCAGAAGTCATGGCACCACTGATTACAGCGAACATAGTAACAAAACCACCAACTACATTATATATACCAAAATCTACTTCTCCTAGCTTGTCCAAAATGACACGGCTTGTATATAAGCCGATGACCATCATGAAAAGCATACGGACATAAAGAAGAAGCGTATTCTTCGCTATTCGTTTATTATTCGATTCACTCATCTAATTTTATCCTAATATATACTTTGAATATTTAAAATTTTGACATACTGCCACAAAAGGCCAACTTACGCCAGTGACGATAAAGAATTGCAAGATAGGATATGCATAATAATGATTCACTGCCCATTCATGAAAAGGGAAGCAAGGATTCATCTCTTGTATCACTATATGATGTACTATATAGATACCCATACTGCACTTGTCCAAACTTGTCACCCATGATGGAAGCTTAGGTATATTCAGGCATCTAGCATAGATGAAAATGAAGGATATGATGGAAACTCCTAACAACATAGTTATCGGAGTTTTCTTGATATATACTTGTTGCAGCGCAAAAGACAGTAATAGTATTATTATCAATACTAGTGTTTTTGCCTTATACTTCGTATACTTCCCAAAATTCATTTTGCTTGCCAACATACCTAACATGTAAAAGGGGAAGTATTTGATGATTTTGGATAGGCAAAGAAATTGCATCACAGGAATTCTATAAGGTATTAGAACTATAAATAGTACCAATCCCCCCATTACTAACTGAACCTTTCCTTCCTGCATCCTCAATACCGTATCTACCAACTTGCCCAAGACATAACACTCAAATATGGTCATCAAGAACCATAAATGACTGATGCCATTCAGCATTTGTGAAATATCTCTATCTTGTAATAAACAAAGGAACAATCCTACTATGACATAAGGGACTAGTACTCTCAGTGTCTTATCCTTCACAAATTTCACATTGTTGCTGTACCCCCCCAGATTTTGTTTATAACCATATAGGTATCCACTTATCAAGAAGAAAATCGGCAAGTGAATCTGTAACAGCATTCCATCTACTACATCCCAAATTGGAACATGAAAGCCTATATAAAAATCTGTTCCATCCCATATAGAATATGGACAAAGGCAATGATAGAACACAACCATTAACATCGCAGATACTCGCAGGATGCTGATGTCGTTGAAACGTACTTTGTTTTGCGTTGTGGGAACATCTAATAATCGATTTTGCATAAGTCTTTTTTTTTATTATACTATAGCAACTGTTGGCTTATCTTTAGCATTAGAACCTTTCGTTTTGACATATTTATCACTCTTAATAACAGAAATTGTATTGTCTACATATATCCGAGGAGAACCAGATACAGTTTCTTCTATATGCGTAAGCCAATTTTCTACTTTATGTGAAATATTACCAATACTGAGATTATCTTTAAAAAATTGCCATGATAAATGATAATGAGAAGTTTTCCCTTTCTTCAGCGGAATTTGATTCTTACAATATGGCAAATCTAATTTTTTATATTTTTTTATTAGACTTTCTATTGAATGATGGGCTACAATTCCATAATAATATAGTTCATCATGAAGCAAATAAGCATCTACTAAAGGACGCCCAAAATACAAATCATTTTCTTCATCAAATGTGAACTTTCCTTTTGCTAAAACTCCTTTTATTGGAAAGCCATGGCTCATAGCTCCATGCATAAGACATACTCCAGCCTTAGTTATAATATTGAACATTTTACTATCAATACCATTTGCTACAATAATAATAGAATCTGAAAATTGAACATATCTCAAATAATCCCCTTTCAACAAAGGTTTCATTTTTCGATTAAAGCTCTCCATAAAATTCAATAAGCTTTTCTTTAGTTCATCATGTTTTGTAGACATAACCCTGTCCTTAAAGCCCATTATATCTGCATATAATATCAATCTATCAGAATCTTTATCCCATGAAGTCTGAAGATCGAGAATTTGCGTTTCTTTATGAATACCCATATTTTTCATATTTGGCATCTTATCTGATATTAAAATTATTGTAGTTCATGCAAGCACAACATCCGTCTAGTTGGATATGAGCTGGCATGGCACCATAATGTTCCTTTCCTGTATCATTAAGAATTGGCTTTTGAGCATAAATCAAAGCTTTTTCTACCCAATCTAAATCTTGCTTATCTACTTTTGCACAGGAATAGCAAAGTTGTTCACCTGCTTGCAGTTGACCTTCAAACAAATGAAGTTTCTCATGCTTTATATGCCTATCATGAATATTATCTGATTTACCGATATAAATAATATCTATCAACGTAACTCTATTAGTCTTATCATTATAGACACATCTATAGACTAAGTAGATTCCTGAATATGAAGGAAGTCCACCCTTATTGCCTTCTCTCCAATATCCCTCAAAGTTTAATTGTATCTCTTTCATATTATAGTTTATATTTGAATTTGACTATTGACAACGCCCCTAATATAACAGAGGACATTGCCACTACTTCACCCACGACTTTTATACTGTTCTCCTCCACTTTCTACTCATTCAGTACTACTCTGCTCGTATATTACGATTCCACCATTCTAAAGAACGTTTGAAAGTAAAGAAGAAGCGATTTTTTCACTATACGTTTATTATTTTCTGATGTTTGATTTGACATTTACCTTTTCTTTTCTATTGATTTAAAAAACTTACTTCTATTATTTTCCCAAATAGTATCGTCCTCAACCTCTGGTAAATGAAAGAACTCTATCAAATGATCCTTCAGCTGATTCAACTTACCAATTTACTCGCTTTGATTCATCCAGTACTATTGCCATCTTTCTAGAATCAATTCTGTAAACTGACATATTTTCTAAATAAGACCATGAATATCTCATCTATCAGCACGATCAAAGCAAATCTAAAGAAATAACTCTGATAGGAGAAATCCGTTGAGGCAAGAACACTAAAATCAGGCTTGTTTACTTGATAGGATAGCGTATTATGCGCACAACGGTTTCGATGTCTATAGACCAACTCTTCATACCTTTTACTCAATGGTGATTGAAATAAGCTGTAGGACTTAACTGGACCTAAAGGATAATTTAGTTGTCTAATATTTAAGACAGTTCTAAACTTTGACTTGAAAAAGAGATATTCCCTGTTCTGCCAGACACATAAGTTTGAAGTTGAATACAATTGCTCTATATCATCCTGTATCTTATTCAAGAATGCTGCATCTATCAAAGTAGAGGGTTCAAAAGAAGGCTGTATCTTTTGTATTATCTCTGTCAAATCATTGAATATCCCATTTTTACTGCTATAGGTCGAACATTCACCATACTTTTTCCTGTTGAGGAAATCGTACCTATAATCATAGTCATGCGTAGCCAGTTCCCAACATATACATTTCATCTTTTGTTCTTGAGCACCTGTCATTTTCAAAAACAAAGATTGCATCAAATATTCACCCAGGGGATAGGAATCGATACCATCTCCAATGGCCCTACTCGCTGCAATTCCATCCTTTAATATCTTGATTAAAGGTGAAAGGATAAAATCGGAATGTTGACTAATATACATAAGAAGAATAGATGTTACAAGATTCAACCAATCGATTACGTATAAATGTCACTCTGTTTGAGTTCTTGAGAAAAGATGGATTTCTTCTCATCCTCTCTATTGCTGTTTCTATCTCTGACTTTAATGTTACATGCCTGTTTCTATAATCCACTACCACATATTCTTCTCGAATCTTACGCCCTTTGAACAAGACATAGTACATTAACCCGAACAACCAATAATCAGCTTCATACCATGAGGAGAATATTCTATCATCCTTCAATCCCATGCGAAGTTTCATATGACTAATGGTAGATTTCAATGTATTGAAACGTTTTTTCCATACATCGTCAGGGAATGCAGCAGCAAAATCGAATCTATCAAACTTATCAACTCTGTCTTCCTGTTCTATGCCAAGAATATATGAGACATAGTCAGCATAATAACTTTCTCGAGAGCTATATGCAGAATATCCCATCATAACATCCCAGGCTGTATCATGATTAGAAGAACTATATTGAGAAAGAATTGCCAAATATCTAACAAAGTCTATCTTTACAGGTTGCAAATCTTCCATAATTCTCAAATCACCCAACACATCGGAACCATCATCGCATTTGCCCTCAAAGAAGTTTGTAAGTTTTTGATTCTGGTAATACAATGATTTGCGACTATCCATAGGTTCCAAGTTCTTGCCAAAATAGTTGATACTTCGAAATAGCTGCGAAAAGTTTTTCTGTACTTTTGTTGCAATTTTTGTTTCAGGTACGACATAGGAGAAGCCTAAATAAGTTTTCTCAAAGAATTCATCAGTGAGACCATTTATCAGGTCACCTGTGATTTTGCTATACTTATCACTTGTATTTATTTTACTAATAATTTCAAACTTTTCCTTGCCATACTTTAGTAAATCTGTATATTGCCATAGGAAGCCTTCAGATGGAGAGTTCCCATCATCAACAGCACTATCATCTTCATTTGCCACTTTTATGCTATCACCCATCTCAAATTTCTTTTTGTCTGGGAAATAGCCGAGATAAGCTAAAAGTAAAGAAGTTAGCCTCTGCTGCCCATCCAATATCAAATTCTGTCTTATGGTACTATCATCATACAATGCAATTGTAACTGGCTGTACAAACTGTCCATCGGACAATGATTGCAATAAACGTTTTACATCACGTTCACGCCAAACAAAATGACGTTGGTATTCTGGCAAAACTATATTACCAGATAGCATCAACTTAATCCAATGTTTCAGGGTATATTCCCCGTAATAAACCTTATTTTCCATTTTTCAGAAAGTTTTAGTTATCGCTATATCATCAAATTACTACTGACATTTATTTGTTATGATAACTGTTCTTCTAAAGAAACTTTGGACAGCTGATCAGCAGTAGTACAAATTGGAACTATTTTTGAAAGAGAAGACGGGAGTTTTCCACCATCAACCAATATAGGAATAATTTTTTTATGTTTCGCTCTCATTTCTGAAATTTCAATCTTTTGCATGGTGCTAATTTTCTTACTTATTATAACAAGACAAATTGAACAATGTGAGATTTTCTTTTTTATTTCTTTAGATATGTCTTTACCTGGTCTTAATGTATCCGTTCCATATTGTGGTGAAATCATACTATTTATTCGAAATTCATTTATATCTCGCTCAAATTCCTGTGGAAATGAAATGTAATATTGCTTATACCTATATCTATATGACATCAAATAAGTTGCCAAAATTACAGATGCCAAAACAAGACTAACAACAAAAACAATAATTCCTATAATTTTACTTTTGTCCCAAACTATTGTTTTGTATAAATATAATGATTCATAGACAATAGTTACCAAAACAAATATTACGAATATATTTTTAAATGTAAATTTCATTTTTAGCCGAATATTAGCAAGACAAACAAGAGCATAACAACACATATCAAGTCGGGCAACAATATTCCCCACCAAAGATTCCATTTATCTTCAATAACATTTCTACCTTTTTTCCTCAATATCGTATTAATAATAAAATATACACAAATAACAAGAATAACAGCACTATAAAATTGGTTTCCCGCAACAATCTTCTCTTCAGAAGTGAGATTACCTAAAGTTACTTTATTGGAATACTCCACACATATTAGCAGCAAGGTTGTTGCTAACATACCTGGAGCCCAATAAAACAAATCTCGTCCTTTGAAATTGTACCTATCACTATAGCAATTATATTGAAAGAATGTACCAACGAGTGTTGAGATAACTGGTACAGCCACATATTTAGCAAAAGGCAGACTTAAAAATGAGATTAAATCCATAATCAATATAATGGAACATTAACATCAAATGGAGAATCGAAGTCCTTCAGCATGGCATGCTTTGTATCTTTCTCTGAGAGATTAGCATGCTCTGTTGGAATTCTCCAATCGATGCCGAGAGTATCATCGATGATGCTGATACCACCATCAGCTTCTGGATGATAGAAATTATCACACTTGTATTGGAAGACGGCTGTCTCTGAAAGGACTGCGAAACCATGAGCAAAACCCTTTGGGATGAAGAACTGGCGATGATTGTCTTCTGTCAGTTCTACTGCCACATGCTTGCCATAGGTTGGTGACCCTTTACGGATGTCTACTGCGACATCGAGTACTCTGCCTTTTACGCAGCGTACCAACTTGCTCTGGGTATAAGGTGGACGCTGGAAGTGCAAGCCTCGCATCACGCCATAGCTGCTCATAGACTCGTTGTCCTGGCAGAAGTGAACACTATGTCCCAGAATTGGGGCAACCTTTTCTTCAAACTCTCGCTCACTGAAGCTCTCGAAGAAGTAGCCACGAGCATCACGGAAGAGGCGTGGCTCTATAATGAAAACGCCTTCAATATCTGTTTTGATTATATTCATCGTTTTATATTTTAAGAAAGGCAGGCTCCATACCAAGAGCCGAAAAGCAGCTTATAAAATAAGCCCCAGGCATTTCACCTGCTATAATTATTTCCTGCTAAAATTCTAAATTCTTTTTTAGTGTTTGATTTTTCTCTTCAAGTATTGAAAGGAGATACTTGCCATAGTCATTCTTCAACATTGGCTGAGCATTCTCTCTCAACTTTTCTGCGGTAATCCATCCCTGACGGTATGCGATACCTTCCAAGCAAGCTACCTTTAAGCCTTGGCGCTTCTCCAGGACCTCAATAAAGGTGGATGCTTCAGAAAGAGAATCATGGGTTCCGGTATCGAGCCAGGCAAATCCTCTTGCCATAGTCTGTACCTTCAACTGCTTATCCTTCAGGAACTCCTGGTTTACGGTGGTGATTTCCAACTCACCACGAGCGGAAGGCTTAATATGCTTGGCAACTTCTACCACCTTATTAGGATAGAAGT
>ERZ780212.432-NODE-432-length-42409-cov-7.057940_pt1 | contig 42409 bp, 40 predicted proteins | sample MGYA00511364_ERZ780212 | MGnify/ENA primary metagenome ERZ780212 (study PRJEB29588, sample SAMEA2147991) | human gut metagenome | biome: human gut; feature: human-associated habitat; material: faeces | place: Denmark | collected 2008/2010 ... | reverse complement strand
GTCTATCGGCAGCCGTTTGTTTTTCTATAATTATTATAGCAAATATGGTGTTAAAGTCAAATGCTGTGTATTAAATATGGTTCAAAAATCCGAGGCGGTCGAGAATTTTAAAGGTAACGCTGAGCAGGATTGCAACCAGTGTTGCCAGAACCATGCCCTGTACGCTGATGGTGCCGAAGGTAAGTTTGGCGCCGGACAGGCCGATAATCATAATAACGGCAGTTATAACAAGATTGGAAGATTTGCTGTAATCAACCTTGCTTTCTACCAATACGCGCAGGCCGCTGGCCGCAATAACGCCGAACAGCAGAATGCACACGCCGCCCATAACCGGTACGGGAATGCTGTGAATCAGCTCGGAGAGCTTGCCGATGAAGGAAAGCAGAATGGCAAATACTGCCGCGCCGCCGATAACCCATACGCTGTAAACCTTGGTAATGGCCATAACGCCGATGTTTTCGCCGTAAGTGGTGTTAGGAGTTGCACCGAAGAAGCCGGATAAAATGTTGGAGCAGCCGTCTGCAAAGAGAGAACGGGAAAGGCCCGGGTCTTTAATGAGGTTGCGGTCAACAATGTTGCCGGTAACAACCAGATGCCCGATATGTTCTGCCAGTACAACCAGTGCCGCAGGGGCGATAATCAAAATGGCATCCAGATTAAATACGGGGCTGTAAAAATGCGGAAGCTGGAACCACGGTGCGTTAATAACGGGGGTTAAATCAACAAGGCCCATGAACAGCGCCAGAATGTAGCCGCAGATAACGCCGAACAGTACCGGTATAATGGCAAGGAATCCGCGGAATGCGACGGAACCGATAATGGTAACGCAAAGGGTAAACATAGAAACAATAATGTGGTCGGGATTAATGTTTTCACCCGTCAGCCCGGCCATGGAAGCAGCGGTCGGCGCAAGTTCAAGGCCGATAACAGCAATAATGGCGCCCATGCACGCGGGAGGGAAGATAACGTCAATCCAGCCGGTGCCGGTAGCTTTAATAAGTGCGGAAAACAAAATGAAAATAATACCGAACACAATAAAGCCGGACTGCGCATCGTGGTAGCTGCTTGTTGCCATAATTGCCAGAACAGGGGAAATAAAAGCAAAGCTGGAACCGAGATAGGAAGGGATGCGCCCTTTGGTGATGAACAGGTACAGCAGCGTGCCGATACCGTTCATAAACAGGCAGGTTGTAGGGCTTACGTTAAACAAAAACGGAACGAGCACCGTTGAGCCGAACATGGCAAACAAATGCTGTATGCTGAGCGGAATGTTCAGCGCAAGGGGCGGACGTTCTTCAACTTGGATAATTTTTCTTTCCATGCACATAACCTCTTTTCTATTTTATAGCCTGTAATATTCTAATGTATTTTGCGGCAAATGGCAAGTTTGTAAAGCCCGTTTATGCACTGTGCGGCAGAAAAATTTCAGCTTTGCGAAAAAATTTAAAAATATATGCCGCGGGCATAGAATATAAACTTGCAGTTTGATATAATAACTAATGTAGCAGTATTTAAGAAATGGGTGATGTTTTTGCTGACTAATATTAACAGCCTCATCAAAACCATCGGCATCCTTGATGTTATAGATATTTTGGTGGTGGCGTATTTTCTTTTCAGAATATACTTAATGCTGAAAAACACAAGAGCCGCGGTGCTTGTAAAGGGCCTTTTAACTTTGGGCGCCATTATGTTTATAAGCCGCTGGCTTAATCTGCATGTTATCAGCTGGGTGCTGGAAAAAAGCATGACGGTGCTTATTGTTGCGCTGCCGATAGTTTTTCAGCCGGAGCTGCGCCGCGCGCTGGAACAGATTGGCCGCGGCAGGCTTTTCCGCAAGCACGGCGAGCTTGACGAGTACGAAGTGGACGAAATGGTTAACTCCATCACTTCGGCCGCCATTGTAATGGGCCGCCGCAAAATAGGCGCGCTGATTGTTATTGAACGCGAGATAGGGCTTGAAGAACGCATTGAAACCGGCGTTGCCATTGACGGCCTTATCAGCGACAGCCTGCTTTTAAATATTTTTGAAAAAGATACCCCGCTGCATGACGGTGCGGTAATTATCCGCGGCAACCGCATTGCCGCTGCAAGCTGCCTTTTGCCGCTGACGGAAATGCGCAACCTCAGCCAGGAGCTTGGCACGCGCCACAGGGCAGCGCTTGGCATATCCGAACAGTCCGACGCGGTAATTCTTGTTGTAAGTGAAGAAACCGGCACCATCTCGCTGGCGCGCAACGGTACTTTGCAGCGTTATTTAACGGCCGATGACGTAAAAGAGTTTTTAAAGGCTTCCATTACACGGCCCAAAGCCGATTTTAAACAGATGCTCCGTGAAAAAATCCGTGATTTAAGAGGTGACAAAAAGTGAAGCAGTTTTTTGAACGTGAGAATTTAATTCCGCGTATCGTCACCCTGATAGTGGCCTGCGGATTGTGGCTGTATGTTATGAGCGAGCAGAACCCGGTAATTGAGCGCGATTTTGTGGTTAAGCTGCAGCAGCGCAACGTTGCCGAAAACATGGTTGTGCTTAATGCGCCCGATAACATTAAAGTTAAGGTAAGCGGCCAGCGCAGCCTTTTGGGCGGCGTAACGGAAAAAGAAGTTATTGCCTATATCGACTGTGACGGGCGCGATGTGGGGCAGCAGTATCTGCCGGTGCATGCCCAGTTTCCGGAAGGGCAGGTTGTAGAAGTTTACCCGAATAACATTTATGTTTATCTTGATAAAATAAGCGAACGCACCATGCCGGTTGAAACCGTTGTTATAGGCCTGCCTGCCAACGATTACGCACTCAGCAAGCAGGATGTTTCGCCGCAGACGGTGCAGGTACGCGGCGCAGGGCACCGCCTTGACGCTATGGTAAGGGTTGTTGCGCCTGTTGACGTAAGCGACAAACAGCGTGATTTTGAAATTGACAGCCATTTAGTAGCAATAAGCGATACCGGCGCTGAGATGCACGATTTGGCCATTGAGCCTGCCGATGCAAAAATTAAGGCTACGCTGGTGCGCCAGATGATAACTGCGCAGATACCTGTTATTGTAAGCACGAGCGGCGAGTTTGCCGACGGCAAAAAGCTTGAAAAGGCTGAATGTGTGCCCGAAAAAGTTAATATTCTGGCGGAACCTTCACTGGTACACAGCATTGTTGCGCTGCACACCAAAAATGTGGATTTAAGCCAGCTGCGCTCCGACAGTACGATTGATGTGGAACTGGAACTGCCTGAAAGGGTAATGTGCGAAACCAAAACAGTTACGGTAAGGTTTATAACCGAAGATTAACAGGAGAGGTAAATGCTTCTAAGAATAAATAATGTAAGAATTCCGCTTGTGAGCGAGGCTTCGCTGCGTGAGGCCTCTGCCCGCAGGCTTGGCGTAAAAAAACAGGATATTGGCAGCATAAGGGTACTGCGGCGGGCCGTTGACGCCCGCCGTAAAAGCAATATCGTTATAAATTACCACGTGCTGGCGGATATTGACGCACCGGCGCGCCTTGTAAACCGCCTTCTGCGCGATAAGGATGTAACGCGCTTTAAGGAGGAACCGGCACCGCTGCCGGTGTTCGGCACGGAAAAAATGCAGGAGCGCCCTGTTGTTATCGGCGCGGGCCCGGCGGGGCTTGTGGCTGCGCTGGAACTTGCGCGTTACGGTTACAGGCCGCTTTTACTGGAACGGGGCAAAAAAATAGCCGAACGTGTGGATGACGTTCAGCGTTTTTGGAAAAAGGGCGAGTTTGACCCCGACAGCAATGTGCAGTTTGGCGAAGGCGGAGCGGGAACGTTCAGCGACGGCAAGCTGACCACGCGCGTTAACGACCCTGTGATGAACGATATTTTAAAGCTGTTTGTAGAGGCCGGTGCGCCGGAAGAAATACTGTGGGAGCAAAAGCCCCACGTTGGCACGGACAGGCTGCGCGCCATGGTTGCCGGTTTAAACAAAATGATTGTAAGCCTTGGCGGCGAAATACGCTTTAATACGCGTGCTGCCGGTTTTATTATTGAAGATAACACTGTAAAAGGCGTAATAACGCAGACAGGTGAAAAAATTTACGCACCGGCTGTTATTTTGGCGTGCGGGCACAGCGCCCGTGATACTTATGCCATGCTGGCAGAAAATAAAATTGCTGCCGAAGCCAAGGCTTTTGCCATCGGTGTGCGTATTGAACATCCGCAGGAACTGATTGACCGCGCGCAGTACGGTGAGTTTGCCGGGCATCCGAAGCTCGGCGCGGCAGATTATGCCGTTGTATGGCATAACCCTGAAAGCACGCGCACGGCGTATTCTTTTTGCATGTGCCCGGGCGGGCAGGTGGTTGGCGCGGCCAGCGAAACAGGCGGCGTTGTTGTTAACGGCATGAGTATGTACAAGCGCGACAGCGGCATTGCCAACAGCGCGCTGGTGGTTAACGTAAGTCCGGAAGATTTTGGGCATAACCCGCTGGATGGCGTGGAGTTTCAGCGCAGATGGGAACGCCTGGCGTTTAAATGCGGCGGTGAAAAGTTTTACGCACCGGCACAGAATTTTAAAACGTTTTTAAGCGGTTCGGCGCCTTCGGCAGAGAGCCTTGTTAAAGCTAGCTGCCTGCCGGGCATAACGGCGTGCGATTTGAATATGGTGCTGCCGGATTATGTTGCGGCTACGCTGCGCGGCGGCATTAAAGCCTTTGGGCAGCGCCTTGCCGGATTCGACGACGGCGGCGCGCTTTTAACGGGCGTTGAAACAAGGACAAGCGCCCCGCTGCGCATTATCCGCGGCAGCGATAAGCAGTCTGTATCTCACAGGGGTCTGTACCCCTGCGGCGAAGGTGCGGGCTACGCCGGCGGCATTATGAGCGCCGCACTTGACGGCTACCATGTGGCGCGTGCCGTTATGGAGCGTTTTGCACCATTATAATTATTGCTTATTCAGGCAAAGCCTGCTATAATACATGCGGTGAAAAGAATTAAACTTTACATATAAATGGAGGTTTTAAAATGGCTCGTTTATTCGGTACTGACGGTGTACGCGGCATTGCCAACGTGGAACTTACACCGGAACTTGCTTTTAAACTTGGGCGCGCTGCTGCGTCTTACTTCGGCAGGGAAACACGCAACCCTAAAATCATTATCGGGCGCGACACACGCCTTTCCGGCACCATGCTGGAAGCAGCGCTTGCGGCAGGTATCTGCTCAGCCGGGGGCAATGCGCACCTTTTAGGTGTAATTCCTACGCCGGCTGTTTCGTATTTAACTTCCAAACTGCATGCCAATGCCGGTGCGGTAATTTCCGCTTCGCACAATCCGTTTGAAGACAACGGCATTAAGTTCTTCTCGCAAACCGGGCACAAGCTGCCCGACGCTGTGGAAGATGAAATTGAAGCCATGGTTGCCGCAGAACACGACAGCAGCAAGAACCCGAGCGGTTCTTCCGTTGGGCGCGTTATTAACGAAGAAGCCATGGATAAACTTTATATCGACCATATCATCAGCACCGCGCCGACCAAATTAAACGGCTTAAAGGTTGTTATGGACTGCTCCAACGGCGCCAACAGCCTGATTGCGCCGGTAATTCTGCGTACTTTGGGCGCGCATGTTATTACTATATTTAACCAGCCTAACGGCATTAACATTAATAATGGCTGCGGCAGTACGCATCTTGAGGCTTTGCAGGCCAAAGTGCTGGAAGAAGGCGCAGACGTGGGCATTGCCAACGACGGCGATGCCGACCGCTGCCTTGCCGTTGATGAAACCGGCAGACCGCTTGACGGCGACCAGATTATGCTTATCTGCGCGCTGGAACTGATGAAAAAGAAAGAGCTGCACGATAATGTGCTTGTAACAACCGTTATGAGTAACGTTGGCCTGCACAAAGCAATGGCAGAACACGGCGGGCGCTGCGTAAAAACCAATGTAGGCGACCGTTATGTGCTTGAAGAAATGCTGAAAGAAGGCTATAACCTTGGCGGCGAACAGTCCGGGCATATTATTTTCAGCAAATTTGCCAAAACCGGCGACGGCATTTTAACGGCTGTGCAGCTGCTTTCGGCAATGGTTAAAAACAACAAGCGCCTCTCCGAACTCGGTGCGCTTATGACCAAATACCCGCAGATTCTTCTTAACGTGCGTGTTAAAAACAAATACGGCTGGGAAGAAAACGAAGCCATTAAAGCCGTTATCAAAAAATATCAGGACGAACTGGGTGACAACGGGCAGGTACTCGTGCGTGCATCCGGCACCGAGCCGTTAATCCGCATTATGGCGGAAGGCCCTGTGCAGGAGCGCCTGGAGAAAATTGCCGACAGCATCGGCGAAGTTGTTACGCGCGAACTGGGCTGAATTTAGATTGACCGCATTGTAAAAATATAGTAAAATAAAGTAGCTGCAAAGGTGCCGCATGGGACAGCCAGGCCTGTGCGGCACAAAATGTATGTGCAGCAACCAAGCGCAAGTGCCGCTTTTGGCGGCAGACGAGGCGGAGGTTTATCGATTAGTCAGCGGGTGCCTCCCGGCCGGCTGCGGGCCGTAAGCAGACTGACAAAGCCCCATGGCAACGTGGGGGACAAAGCAGCTGCGGCAGAACTGGCAAATAACCTTTAGGAGGATTTTAATATGTGTGGTATTGTTGGTTACGTAGGCAATGCACAGGCTGCGCCGTTTTTGCTGGACGGAATGAGCAAGCTGGAATACCGCGGTTATGATTCCGCCGGTATTGCGGTTTACGAAAAAGGCAAAATCAGAGTTGAAAAATGCGTTGGCCGCCTTGACGCCCTGCGCCATAAGCTGGAAGGCAGAATGCCCGAAGGCAGCATGGGCATCGGCCATACACGCTGGGCAACTCACGGCAGGCCGTCCGACCGCAACTCCCATCCGCATACGGATGAAAGCGGCGATTTTGTTGTTGTACACAACGGCATTATCGAAAACTACCTGATGCTGAAAGAAAAACTCATTGCCAAAGGGCAGAAATTTTCTTCCGACACTGATACGGAAATTGTAGCGCATTTATTTGCCGATTTTTACGAAGGCGATATGGAAGAAGCCGTTAAAAAAGTTTTAAAAACCATTGAAGGCTCTTATTCTTTGGTATTTATGTGCGCGGCAGAGCCGGATAAACTCATCTGCACGAAGAAGGACAATCCGCTGATTATCGGCCTTGGCGAAGGTGAAAACTTTATTGCCTCTGATATTCCGGCGATTATCGCCAAAACCCGCCGCACCTATATTATGAGCGACGGTGAAATTGCCACCGTTACCAAGGACGGCGTTTGGGTACAGGACATTAACGGCACGCCGATTACCAAAAAAGTTTTTGAAGTTAACTGGAATGCCGAAGCTGCTGAAAAAGGCGGTTTTGAGCATTTTATGCTGAAAGAAATTTACGAACAGCCGAAAGCAATTAAAGATACCATGCGTGGGCGTTTAGCCGAAAACGGCACGGAAATTAACTTTACCGAGCTGGGCTGGACTCCGGAAGACTTTACCGGCATCAGCAAAATCTTTATTGTTGCCTGCGGCACGGCTTATCATGCAGGCATTGTCGGCAAATACTATCTGGAAAATCTGGCGCGCATCCCTGTTGAAGTGGATATCGCCAGTGAATTCCGTTACCGTAACCCGCTGGTTGACGCCAACTGCCTGACTATTGTTATCAGCCAGAGCGGCGAAACCATTGATACCCTGGCAGCTTTGAAAGAAGCCAAACGTCTTGGCAGCCGTACTTTGGCAGTTACTAACGTTGTAGGTTCTTCCATTGCGCGCGAGGCAGACCAGGTTGTTTACACCTACGCAGGGCCGGAAATTGCTGTTGCTTCCACCAAAGCATACACTACCCAGCTTTTGGTAATGTTAATGCTTGCCGTTTACGTTGGCCGCCTGCGCGGAACCTTGGACGGCAATAAAGCGGACGCACTTGCAAAAGGCCTGCATAAGGTTCCGGAACAGCTGCACGACATGCTGGAAAATGTTGACCAGATTAAAGTTTTTGCACGTCACTACGGCAGCAGCCTGGACGCATTCTTCCTTGGCCGCAGCCTGGATTATGCCGTTGCCCTTGAAGGTGCGCTGAAACTGAAGGAAATCAGTTATATTCATGCCGAAGCATATGCCGCCGGTGAACTTAAACACGGCACTTTGGCACTTATTGTTGAAGGTGTGCCGGTAATTGTGCTGGCAACACAGGAAGATGTTTACGACAAGACCGTAAGCAATTTGCAGGAGGTTAAGGCGCGTGAAGCCATGGTTATTGCCATTGCCCTCAAAGGTGATGACAGCATTGCCAAATATGCAGACCATGTTATTTACATTCCGCGTGCGGATAAAGAGCTGGCGCCGATACTGGCCGTGCTGCCTTTGCAACTTTTGGCTTACTATGCCGCCCTTACAAGAGGCTGCGATGTAGATAAACCGCGTAACCTTGCAAAATCGGTAACAGTAGAATAACAAGTTTAACCATAACCCTGCCTGCAAAAAGGGCAGGGTTATTTGGTAGTTGGGAAAATGTGTCAAAAATTTCACAAAAGGGGTTGCCAAAATTACAAAGTTAGCGTATACTAAATAAAGAATTACGTAAGCGTAAACTGTTAAAGGAATAACAGAGGAAACAAGGCAACTCGCGTTATAAAAAGCAGTTTGCAGCAGGCGTTCTCTAAAAAGTTTTTAGGAGGAACTCGCAATGAAAAAATCTTTAGTTTTAGCAATGGCAATGGCTCTTGGCGTTACCGCAAGCGCTTATGCCGCAAACCCGTTCAGTGATGTACCGGCAGGCCACTGGGCTTATGACGCAGTTAACAAACTGGCTGCAGAAGGTGTTGTAGACGGTTACCCTGACGGCACCTACGGCGGCGACAAACTTATGACCCGCTATGAAATGGCACAGATTGTAGCAAAAGCAATGGCCAAAGGCGCTAACGTTGATAAGCTGGCAGCAGAATTTGCAGATGAACTCGACAGCCTCGGCGTACGCGTGGCAAACCTTGAAAAGAAAGCTGACAACGTAAAAGTTACCGGCGAAATCCGTTATTCTTACCGCGACGTTGACGGCGACGTAAACGGCAATGAAAGCGTTTTGCGTTCCCGTCTGTGGGTAAACGGCCAGATTAACGAGGACTGGAGCTACACCGGTATGTTCGAAAACAATCAGGATTTTGGCAACGAAACCGGCGATGAAAAAATTGACTTTGCCCGCGCTTATGTAGAAGGCCGCGTTGGCGGACTTGACGTAGTTGCAGGCCGTTACAACGAAGTACCTTTCAGCGGCAACATTCTTGATGCTAACCTGGATATGGCTAAGGTTTCCTACGGCGATAAAGTAAAAGTTTCTGCATTAGCAGGTAAAGCTTATGATACTGCTGATAATGTTTTTGGCAACGGTAGTAAATACACCCTGAAAGACGATGACAGAATTTATATCGGCAGCATTGAAGCAGCACTGGGCGATGTTGATGCTTATGTTGCATACTTTAAAACCGATTCTTCGCTTGAAAAAGAAATCTGGAACGTTGGCGCAAGCTACGGCTTTGGCGATTTTACCCTGAGTGCTGAATATATGCGCGGCGACAAAGAACATTATGCAAATGCAGGTAAAGACGGCTGGTGGGCAGACCTTGCCTGGAAAGGCGCTGAAGCAGACCAGCCGGGCAGCTACGGTATTCATGCAGGCTACTATGACCAGAGCGTAAATGCTTACATTATGCCGACTACCGATGCATGGTATTTTGATGACGGCTATAAAGGCTGGAACGTAGGCGTAAGCTATACCTTTGCGAAAAACATTGTAGGCATGGTTAACTACTGGGATATGGAATCTCAGACCACTAATGAAGATGCACAGACCATCTTCAGTGAACTGTACTTCATGTTTTAATTAACAGATACAGCAAATAATTTTTAATTTCTCTCAAAAGGGAGCAGTTTCAGGGCTGCTCCCTTTTGCTGTTTGTAAGCAGCTTTAGCAGTTCTGCCTGCGGCAGCAGGTGTTTTAAGTGCTGTCTGCAAGGTTAACGGCAAAGCCCTGCTTACGGCACTATCTCAGTTTGGAGATAGTGCCTGTTTTGCACAAGACTCTCAGGTAACACTGCTAACGTACTGCTGCTTTCCCTGCTTCCTTACTTTTTTACAAGCTTGTCAGGTTTTACTGCTTACGTACGTTAGAATTTAGGGAACAAGGTAGATTATATATAATAATCTTTGAATTACTTAAGAACAAGGTAAGAACGTAATACGGCAAAGAAAAGAACAAGAGAAAAAACAGGCAAAAAAGAGAACAAGAAAAGAAACTCTCACCCACATAAACGGATTTTTAACCCCGAAAATTTACCTGCGGCGAAAAAATATTTAAAAAATTTTTGGCTATGGTAAATTTTTTTAGCTTTCATGGCGTTTATATGGCTGAGAGGAGTTGTTAAAGTGATTGTTGTAAATCCTGTTCAAATTGATTACAAAAAGCTGGCGGAGGTGGCAAAGCGCAGCTGCGGCAAAATAAACCGCATTTACTTGCACTGGACGGCGGGGCACTATGACGATGTTTATGACGATTACCACATCAATATCGGCGCAGGCGGCGAGCTGTACTTAACCTGCGAAGATTTTACGGAGCTTAAAGCGCATACCTGGCGGCGCAATACTGGCAGCATCGGCATAGCCATGTGCTGTGCGGCAGGCGCAACGGCCATCCGCGGAAGCGAAACAGATTTTGGCAAAGAACCGCCGACACAGCAGCAGATTGAAGCAATGGCCAAAACCGTGGCTGTGCTTACGTATGTGCTGGGGCTTGAAATAAAGCTGCTGACGGTTACTACGCACTGCGAAGCCGCACTTTTTGACGGCTACGGCCCGCACAGCGGCGACCCGGATACCCGCTGGGATTTATGGTATCTGCCGGACAGGCCGCTTTACGGCGGGCTTGTGCCGGGCGGCAATGTTATCCGCGGCAAAGCGCTGTGGTACAGGCAGTTTATCGGCAGGCGCGATTATGTCTTAACGCAGGCGGCTAAATAGTGTATAATAAGGGCAGACTACTTTTGGGAGGATTTTATGAGCGAACCGAGTATAGAAGAAATCCGCGAGGCGCTGGACGGCTGGGACTTTTTAAAAGAGCTGCCGGAAGAAATTAACGGCTTTACCCTGCATCAGGACCGCACGATTGACGGGCAGGTGCTGAATATTGCTTCATACCGCAATGACGCTGTGCGCTGCCGTCTGGATATAACTTATACATCCGAAACTTTTGACTATGTGCCCGTAAAAATTGCCGGGCTGCACCGGTACCGCGATATACGTTATTTTTTCCGCAGCCGTGAGCGCTTTGCCGAACACGTAAAGGACAAACTGCCTGCGCTGGTGCATGATATAGACATCCGCACAAGGCACGATTTGGGCGTTATTATTAAAGAAACGGGCCTGCCTGAATGGACGTACGGTGAAAGGCTGCCGGAAAAGATAGGCCGCTTTGAGCTTTTTATACGCCCCGAAAACGCGATTGAATATATTAACGGCAGCATTATTTTTTTGGATTATACGGATTTTGCCACGGGCGACCAGCTGGTATTTTTGTATAACCGTTTCCGTGATGAATTTTTTGCCGAAACCAAGCATGCCCTGAAACCTGACAATATTACGGATTTTGACGCTAAGAGCCTGCCTCAGCTTGAAGCGCTGCTTGATGAAAAGCTGGAAGGTTTTTTACTTAATTTTAAATAATCTGTAATAAATTTAACTTAAAGGGTTGACAGTAGGCCGTAAATAACATATAATATCGAATGTAGCTTTTATGGCCCGGTGGTTCAGTTGGTTAGAATGCCGCCCTGTCACGGCGGAGGTCGTGGGTTCGAGTCCCATCCGGGTCGCCATTATGCCTCGGTAGCTCAGTTGGTAGAGCAAAGGACTGAAAATCCTTGTGTCCACAGTTCGATTCTGTGCTGAGGCACCATAAACCAAAAAATCCTGCTTTTTTAAGCAGGATTTTTTATTTTTCAGCAACTGACACTTTGGCCATTCAGCAATTAATTTTCAATAAAAATAAACAGGCAGAAGCTTTACCGGTTATCAGCATGCTTCTGCCTGTTTTCTTTAAGCTGCCGCATTCTGTGCGCGTTCGCGGCTTTTCATCTGAACCAAATCCATTTTGGTAAGTCCCAAATCAACATTGTCATTCAGCTTGTAATCTATTATTGTGCCGGGCGGGCAGTCGATTTCCCGGCCTTTAAAAAACATTCCCGAAAACGGCACCACAAACCCTATTGCCGTGCCTACCGCCATGTTGGCGTAATTAATGCCGCCTTTAATTTTTACATCCTGCTTAAAGCTGACGGGTTTGCCGTTGGCAAGCAGCACATCATCAAGCTTAATGCGTATAACCGCGCTCTGGTTAAAAATGCGGCTGCCGTGTGCCTTGCGTATAACACCGCTGAACTTTGTCCCTTTCGGCACGATAACTATGTTTTCTACCGCAAGGTCATCCTTCAGTTCAAAATTAACGGTATCGCCTTTTTTATTAACGTTGCTGTCAAGTTTATCAAGCAGTATTAAATTTATAACCGTATCTTCCGGAATATACGCGTTGCCTGCTTCCACATCTTCTATTTCATCCGCAAAAGCGGCGGAAGAAAGCGCCAAAAGCATTAAGCACACAACTGCCAGCACAGATAAAAACTTTTTCATAATCACCGCTCCGTTACCTGTTTTGCATCAGCCTGTTGGCGTAATTGCGCATCTGCTCGTTGGCTTTTTTGGTAAAACCGGCAGGCGGCAGTGCAAAGGCGGTTTCTGCATCTACCGTTTCGCTCATTTCCACCACGGTAAAGCGCGGCAGGGTATTTACTTCGTAGCCTTTCCAGTCGGCAGTGCCTTTGGCAAAGTAAAAGAACATTACGCGTTCGCCCTGCGTCATCTGGTCATAATCATAGCCTGTAAGGCTGTCGTTGCCGCTCTGCGGGCGTTCGTTAAACCAACTTACTAAAGTTTCCGCAAACGGCAGGCTCATTCCCGGCAAGGCCGGAAGTTCATCATAAGTTTTATTAACGTAATCTATAAAATACCAGCGCCCGCCTTTGGCGAAGCTGCAGTAATCGCGCACAACTTTGCCCTCGCCGTCCGTTGTTACGCTGCGCTCGGCATTAATGCCGTTCATTTCATTATATTCCGTGCGGATGTAATGCACTTTCTGCGCCGCCGTCAGCTTGGCGTAAGCATCAGGCTCAAGCACTTCTTTCATATCAATGGTCTGTTCAACAACAAGATGCACCGGATGCTTATCGCTGTTTAAAGCGCCGCCCAAAAGCTCGATTGTGCGCTGCCCCGGCCCGAATTCCGCCGCCATAACGCACGCCGCATTAAAAAGCATTAAAGTAAAAACAGCCGTAAGGCTTAACAAAAATTTTCTCATTGCTTTCACCTCATTTGTAAGATAATTTAATTATAACATATTAAATAAGAAAATTACCGCCTGCTGCCCGCAGTTCTTTTGTAAATTTACTTCGGGCATTATCTGAATTTTTAAATATTTTTACAAAAAGCATAGCATTATTGAATTAGTGTATACTTTTTCCTTGCTATTATGGCATTATATGGTATAATTAATTTTATAAAGCGAAGTAACGGCATGGCTTCATCATTACTTTGCAAAATAAAAAAGAAAAGAGGTATCTCACATGACTGACGAAAAGAAGAAAGTTGATGTGAAGGAAACAGCCGATTCCATCATCCGTGAAACCAAGGCTAAATCCAATAACAGCCAGTTTGTTTTGTGGTTTGCGGCACTGATTCTCGGCGCTGTTTTAGGCTGGATGGGCATTCCGGCGCTGAACGAATTCTTTAATTTCGTAGCAACCGTATTTACCCGCCTGTTCCAGTTCATTGCAGTTCCTACTATCGCGCTGGCGGTTATCACCACGCTGGCAGCTCTTGGCGGCAACAAAGAAACCGGTATTATTTTTGCACACGCTGTTGTGTATACCTTACTTACTACATTTTTAGCCGCCTTTATCGGCCTTGGCCTGTACCTGTACATTGCCCCGGATAACCTGCCGGCAGAAATTGTTAACGCAGGCTCCGACGTTGTTAAAGGCCAGAGCGTAGCAGCACTCAGCTACTATGACCACATTCTCGGCGTTATTCCTAACAACGTACTGGCTCCGTTCCTTTCCGGCAACGTACTTTCCGTTATGCTTATCGCTGCTGCCGTTGGTCTGGCACTGGCTTTCATGCCGAAAACCGAAAACCGCGAAGCACTCCTTAAAATCATTCAGGGCGTTCAGGAACTGGCATTCACCCTTATCCGTGCTATCCTTTATGTTCTGCCGATTGGTATCGTTGCTTTCGCAGGCCAGCTTTCCGCACAGATTGAAGCAGGCGTAATCGTTGGCGCACTGGGCAAATACACCGCAGTTGTAATGCTCGGCAACGCTATTCAGTTCTTCATCGTTCTGCCGATTATCCTTGTAATCCGCGGACTTAACCCGATTTACGTTATGCGCCAGATGGGCCAGGCAATCGCTGTTGCACTCTTTACCAAGAGCTCTGCCGGCACCCTGCCTGTAACCCTGGCATGCTCCGAACAGAACCTGAAATGCAACCCGAAGGTTTCCCGCTTCGTACTGCCTATCTGCACCACCATCAACATGAACGGCTGCGCAGCTTTCATTCTGGTAACTTCTCTGTTCATTATGCAGAATGCCGGCTTTGAAATGACCATGACCACCATGCTGACCTGGGTATGCATTGCAGTTCTTGCTGCAGTAGGCAATGCAGGCGTACCGATGGGCTGCTACTTCCTGACCCTCTCTCTGATGGCAGGCATTGGCGCACCGATTGGCTTAATGGGTATTATCCTTCCGATTTACACCATTATCGACATGATCGAAACCGCTGAAAACGTATGGTCTGACGCTTGCGTATGCGCAATGGTTGACCACGACCTTAAAGGCAAACTTTCCGACGACGGTGAAATTCCCGCCGCTCTGTAATAAGCCTTAAAGCCTCACAAAAATTAACACCCGTGCTGTTAAAAGCGCGGGTGTTTTTATTATGCCCGCCATAAAAACCAAAAACTAATTGCAGCACCCAACAGAAAATAAAAATCCATGCTGTACAACTCTTTAAAAGCACCTGTTCCAACAGCAAAGTTAAAATCTGCCGCAGCTGTCCAATACAGCACAAAAGCCGGAAGCAAAACGCCTCCGGCTTTTATTCTACTTTATTTTTAATTTTCAGCGCTTACAAAATCCTTAAAAATACCAAGGATTTTTTCCACATCGTCCATGTAAATTTCGCCGATATTGCCCAAACGGAAGGTTTCCGCATCGGTAAGTTTGCCCGGGTAAATTACGTAGCCGTGGTCTTTTAAATAAGCGTACATTTTTGCAAAGGTAAATTTGCAGTTTTCGGGATAGAAGAAAGTTGTAATAATCGGCCCCTGATGTGCTTCATCGATATAGGCTTTAAAACCAAGTTCTTCCATGCCTTTGCGCAAAGCCCTGTTAGTTGCGGTATAGCGTGCATTCCTTGCGGTAATGCCGCCTTCTGCTGCCAGTTCTTTAAGCGCCTGGCTGAAAGCCGCCACAACATGGGTAGGAGAAGTAAAACGCCATTTGCCGCCGTCTTTTTCCATGGTTTCCCACTGTGCATATAAATCAAGCGAAAGGCTGCGGGCAATGCCTTTGGTTTGTTTTAAATCGCTGACATTGGCAATAATAAAGCTGAAGCCGGGCACGCCCTGAATGCATTTATTGGCGCTGCTTACAAGATAGGTAATGCCAAGTTCCGGCACGTTAATATCAACGCCGCCAAAGCTGCTCATGGCGTCTACAATAAATTTTTTGTTATATTTTTTGCAAGTTCGCCAATGGCTGCAATGTCATTTAAAAGGCCGCTGGTAGTTTCGCTGTGTACTATGGAAATATGGGTAATGTTCCCGTCGGATTTTAAAACGTCCTCCACAATGGCCGGGTCGGGCACGTGCGCATAATCTTCTTCGTAAACCACGTACTTAATGCCGTGGTAATCGCACATTTCCACCATGCGTTTGCTGTATGCGCCGTTTTGCAAAACCAGCACTTTATCCGTACTGGAAATTACGCCGGAAAGCACGCTTTCAACGCCAAATGTTCCGCTGCCCTGCATCAGCACGGTAGTGTAATCACCGTTGTCTGCATGGGCAAGTTTTAAAAGTCCGGTACGTATTTCCTGCGTCATGTTTTTATAATCTTCATCCCAGGTGCAGCGGTCAATCTGCATGGCTTCCTTAACGGTTTCCGTAGTTGTTAAAGGGCCGGGAGTTAAAAGTTTATAAATATTTTTATTCATTTATGCCACCTGATTTATTTTTTGATAAGGTCCTGATGTTTTTGTAAAAGTTCTACGGTTAAAGGCTCTTTGTAAACTTTCGGGTTAGCCGGTTTGTTGGCATCGTCAACTTTTTCGCCTTCAAACAATGCTACCGGGTAAATTTTCAAAAGTTCCGGGCGGGCATTTTTAAGAATACATTCGGCAATTTTTTTAGCCTGTTCGTTTTCGGCGGCATTTTTATCAATAACAGCAACAGATTCAGTCAGCATAAAGTTGCCTTCAACAGGGTCTACATAATCAACAGGCAGGCCTTTGGCTTTATCGGCAACAGCCTGATGGCGCAGGCCGAAACCTACTGCAACTTCACCGGCACGGATTTTTTTCAGCGGGCCGGAGCCGGATTTTTCCAGATGCGGCATAGCGTTGGCTTCGATTTGTTTCATGATTTTGGCGCCTTCTTCGTCGCCGTATTCGTTAAGCACAGCCTGGGTCATCAGCCATGCGGTGGAAGAACCGGTAATATCAGGCACGGAAATATGGCCTTTATACATCGGGTCAGCCAGGTCTTTAATGGCTTTCGGCATCGGCAGGTTGGCTTTTTTAAGTTCTTCGGTATTTACAAACAGTGCGCCGCAGTTGCCAAGCACAGGCACATAAAAGTTGGGGTGTTCTGCCAGCGGTTTAGCCGGGTCTTTAATTTCAAGGAACATCGGGTGCTGTTTCTGGTCACTGTCTAAATAATAGCTGGTCATGGTTACAACATTGGCCTCAATGTTTTTGCCTTCGGCAGCAAGCTTACCGCCAAGTTCGGAAGTGCCGAAAGACTGCATAATGTATTTTCCTTCAAAACCGTTTTTATCAAGCGCCTTTTTCATTGCTGTCTGTGCTTCTTCATCGGAATTGGTGTAAATTACGGTTTGTTTTACTGCGGCTGCGTCCTTGCCTCCTTCACTGCCGCCGCATCCGGCGATACCTGCTGCCAGGCAGCCAATCATCAGTGCTGTGGTTAACAACTTAGCAAAATTTTTCATTGGGATTCTCCTTTGCTTTGAATAAATTTTTAATTTTTTTATAAAGAGGAATTTCCTCCTGTTCAGCAAGTTTGTCGAAGAAGGTTTTAGCCACCACGTTGGTAAAGAATATCAAAAGCGACAATACAAACACTGCGTCAAATTTTTCAAAATATTGCAGCTCCTTAATTTTGGTGGTAATAACCATTGTCCGCGCACCTGCCAGAAAAACAATGGCGCTGATGGTTACCATGGCGTTAACGAAAAAGTAGCTCAGCATCTGGCAAATAGTTGCCCTTGAATTGGGTATTACTACTTTAATTACCGTTTTAAGCCATGTATCGCCCATTAAAAGGCCTGTGGTTTCCCACGATTCATTCATTTTGGAAAGCGAAGATTTAATCATTAAATACGGCGTGGTGAAAAAGTGCAGGATGTTGGCAATTATTAAAATTGCAAACGTGCTTTGCAGCGGCGTGCCCGAAAAGATGAAGATGAAGGCAACGCCAAGTACCATGCCCGGCACCGTATTGGTTACCATGGCAATAACGTCCATAATAATTTTGCAGTATTTGTTAAGGTCGCTGCGCGCATTAACCATAGCTGCCGCGTAGCACAGCACCGTACCTGACACCGCCGTAATGCCTGCCACCATTAAGGAGTTTACATAAACATCCACCAGCGAATTATCGCTGAGCACGCGTTTTAAGGTATCAAGCGTAAACACCGGCTGGTACGGCCAGCTTTTTACAAACGGCACAATGAACATAATAGCAAAAACCGAAACAAACAGCAGTGCAACCGCTGCAAAAAACAAGCCGAAAGCACCGTCGCGCATAAAGGAGCGCTGCACCTCATAACGGCTGATTTTGTTATAGCGGAAATTGAATTTTTCCATATAGCGGAGCAGCATAACGCTGATAACGGAAGGCACCAGCATTGCCATTGCTATAACGCTGCCGCGTTCAAAATCAGGCAGGGCGCCCATCATTTTCATGTACAGCTCAACGGCAATCATATTGTATTCACCGCCGATGGATACCGGAATACCAAAATCGGTAAAGCTGAGGAAAAACGATAAAATAAACGCCGCCATCAGGCTGCCCAAAAGCGGGCGCACACTCGTCATCCACAAAGTGCGCAGCGGGCTGTCGCCCATAATTTTAGATACCGTAATAAAGTTCTTATCGATATAAAAGAACGCGTTATACAGGACCAGAAACGCCGGCGGCAGGGTATAAACAATAAACGAAATCAAAAGCCCCCAGAAGCCGTAAATCGGAAACAGCTGCTCGCCCACAAGCTTTGTTATCAGCCCCTGCTTGCCGAAAGAGTAAATAACGGCAAAGCCGTAGGTAATGGAAGGCAGGAACATCGGCATCATAACCACAAGCTGCAAGCCTTCTTTTATTTTGCCCGGTATGCGCGTTAAATGCAGCCCGTAAGCCAGTATAAACGCCGCAACCGTGGTAATGGCAGCTTCCAGTGCAGAGATTGCAAAGCTGTTGCGGAACGCCGTTAAAAAGGCATCATCAGTTAAAATTGCTGCATAATTGCCAAGGCCTGTGCCGCTGCCTGTCTGTAAGGATTTGTATGCCAGGTTTGCCAGCGGCAGCCCCAAAAAGAAAGCAAACGCAATGCTTACAAACAAAAAACAAATTTTTAATTCAAAGCTTTTTCTGTTCATCTTGCAACTCCGGCAAAAGCACAAGGTTCGCCAAACAGGCGGAAAATGTTATCGCGCTTAATGCGCAGCTGGGACAAAATAAATTTTTCCACAAACTGGGTGCGCGGCTGGGTAACAATTACATGCGGCTGGTCGAACTGGGAAATCTGCCCCTCGTTGATAATCAGCACCTTGTCGGAAAGCGTCAGCGCTTCTTCTGGGTCATGCGTAACAATGATGGTGGTTAAATGATACTGCTTGGCTATAAGCTGAATACGCTCTTTGATGGATTCTTTGATAACGCCGTCCAGCGCGCTTAAAGGCTCGTCCAAAAGCAAAATTTTCGGTTTCATAACCAAAGTGCGTGCCAGGGCAACCCTTTGCTTCTGCCCGCCGCTCAGCTGGTCAATGCGCTTGTTTAAATGCTCTTTTAAGCCCAGCAGGCTGATAAGTTCCTGTACTTCTTCCGCACTGGAAATGCCCGGTTTGTTGCGCAGGCCGTAAACGATATTTTCGTAGGCGTTTAGATTCGGGAACAATGCATAATCCTGAAATACAATGTTAAAGCCGCGGTCTTTCATCGGCACGTTGGTTAAGTCTTTGCCGTCAAAAATAATCTGCCCGCCGTCAATTTCAGTAAGACCCAAAATTGCGTTCAAAAGCGTTGTTTTGCCGCTGCCGGAAGGCCCCAGAATAGAAACTATCTCGCCGTCATTAATATCCAGCGAAATACTGTCGAGAATGACTTTGCTGTCATACGATTTGCGGATATTTTTTAATTGCAGCATTTTTTATTCCTCCATAACATATTTAAACTGCTTTTATTTGCGTCTTTTTCCTATTTTAACCAGCCATTTTGCGCCCTGCAAGCGTATTTACCGCCTTTTAACCCTACTTTTCCCAAGTTTTACATTACTAACTTAAACGAAATATTTTCTTAATGATGTTAACCGGAAACAAAAATATTGCCGTAAAAAGCCGCAAAAAAAGCAGGCAGTGCTTTAAACACTGTCTGCTTTATGCTGTAAACAGCAAATTTTTTATTATACGTTGAAACGGAATTCTACAACATCGCCGTCCTGCATTACATAATCCTTGCCTTCAAGACGTACAAGGCCTTTATCGCGCGCTGCCGCTTTGCTGCCACAGGCTACAAGGTCATCATAAGATACAATTTCGGCACGGATAAAGCCGCGTTCAAAATCGCTGTGAATTTTACCGGCTGCCTGAGGTGCTTTGGTGCCGCGTTTAATGGTCCAAGCACGGCTTTCGGTTTCACCGGCGGTTAAATAGGTCATCAGTCCCAAAAGTTTAAAACCGGCTTTAATCAGGCGGTCAAGACCTGCTTCTTCAAGCCCTGCCATTTCCAAAAATTCTTTTGCTTCGTCTTCCGGCAGTTCGGCAATTTCCGATTCCATTTTGGCGGAAACAACAATCGTTTCGGCGCCTTCTTCTTCGGCATATTTCATAACGGCCTGCACATGCGGGTTATTTTCCGGCGCTGCCACTTCGTCTTCGGCAACATTGGCAACATACAGCACCGGTTTCATAGTTAAAAGGTGCAGCTCTGTCAAAAATTCCTTTTCTTCATCAGTCAGCCCAAGGCGGCGTGCCGGAACGGCTTCGCCCAGACCTTCCATAACCTTATCAAGCGCAGCTTTTTCCACCGGCACTTTTTTATCGCCGGTTTTTAACAGCTTAACAAGGCGCTCCTGGCGTTTTTCCACTGTTTCCATATCGGCAAGGCACAATTCGGTATTGATGATTTCAATATCGCGCAGCGGGTTAATGCTGCCTTCCACATGCGTAATATTACCGTCTTCAAAGCAGCGCACAACCTGTGCAACGGCGTCAACCTCGCGGATATGTGCAAGAAATTTGTTGCCGAGGCCTTCGCCCTTGGACGCGCCTTTTACAAGCCCTGCGATATCGACAAAACGCATGGCGGCAGGCACGATTTTCTTGGATTTGAACATTTCGCCCAGCACGTTAAGACGCGCATCAGGCACATCTACAACGCCCACGTTCGGTTCTATGGTGCAGAAAGGATAGTTGGCAGCTTCTGCCCCTGCTTTGGTAATAGCATTAAACAGCGTGCTTTTGCCTACGTTAGGCAGGCCTACAATACCTACTTCTAAATTTGTACTCACATTTATCGCTCCTTAGGTTTTACATTTCACTATCTTAATATTGTACAATAACTGGCGGCAAAAAGCAAAAAAATTACCCGCAAGGCTCTGCCTGCGGGTTTAAAATTAAAGCAATTCAACGGATTTTATTTTTAATGAAAATGAACAGTCTTTCAATGGAATAGGCAAAGGCAAACACCAGCACAATTGCCACGCCTGCCGTGCCGTATTCATAGCCCTGTATGCTGCGTGCAATGATAAAACCAATGCCGCCGGCGCCAATCATGCCCAAAATGGCACATTCCGAAAAGTTTATTTCAAAGCGCATGGCAATCCACGCTACCAGCTGTGAAAGTGCCGCAGGCAGCACGGCGTTGAAGAATACGCCTATTCTGCCAACGCCTGTTGCCTCCAGCGCTTCGATAGTTTCCTGTGGGATGCTTTCAAAGCTCTGCGCGAAAGCACGGGTAAAAAACGCCGTTGTATGCACGCACAAGCCGGCAATACCGGCGGCAGGCCCCATGCCGAGGCATACCATCATTAAAAGCACCCATACCGGCGTCGGCACGGCACGCAAAAAGGTAAACCATGACTGCACCAGTACCGACAGCCAGCGCATACGGAAAATATTTTCTGCCGCAAACATGCCAAAAAACAAACCTAAAATAACACTGTACAATGTGGAAAGCACCGTAATGGAAAGTGTTTCCCACATCGCCGCGGCAATTAAATCCATATATTTAAAATCGAACTGTGCCAGGCGGTAAAATATACTGCCCATATCCGGCACGCGGCCGGCAAGCTTTATCCAGTCAACGTCAAGATATAAAAGGCTGAGCACGCACAATGCGGCTGTGCTGCCTAAAAATACGGGTATGGCTTTATTTTGGTAAGCACATTCTGTTTTAATTTTATGGTTAAACCCATAACGGACAACAACCGTGCTTTGCGCTGATGACTCTTTCATTGCTCCAGTTCCTTTCTTATTTTGCCGGTAATTCTGTCAACCAAAATTACAACCGCCGCTATAATTAAAATAACGGTAAAGGCCATGTGGTAATTAAACGATTTGATGTACGAAAACAGCACCATGCCGACACCGCCGCCGCCAACCATGCCTACAATGGTTGACGCCCTGACGTTAACCTCGATGCAGTACAAAAACCACGCCAGAAAACCACTGATGCACGAAGGCACAATGCCGTGCGCCACGCGCTGCCAAAAACCTGCACCGACCGCTTCCAGGCTTTCAAGGCAGTCTACCGAAATATCTTCCATTGTTTCCGTAAACGCCCTTACCATAAAGGCAAAGCTGGTTATTAAAAGCGCCGCAAAGCCAACGCCCGTACCTATGCCGAGCGAGGAAAACAGTATAAACGCCCACACAAGCGCCGGTATATTGCGCAGGAAAGTGGCAAAACCGCGCACAAATTTGGCGCATTTGGGAAACGGCGATACCAGTTCGCTGGCAAAAAGCGCCGTAAAAAAGGCCAGTATTCCGGCAATGGTGGTTGAAGAAATGGCCATGGCAATGGTTACAGCCACGCTGTCCAGAATATTGTACATTCTTATATCGGTAGGAAACTGCGGCGGGAAAAAATCCTCCGACAAAAACAGCCAGAACTGGTCGAGATTGGATAGCACCGCCAGCGGCGAAAACTCCGTAAAGAAGCTGCATACAGCGTACAACAGCACAATTACCACAAAAAAGATATTATATATTCTTTTTTCAGCAGGCGGCATAACTGATATGCTGTTCTTCACTTTCTGTCCCTCCTATTAAATTGGCACTGCTTGTGCCGTATATTTTTTCCACAACCTCGTCCGTTAATTCTTCCGGTTTGCCGTCAAACACAATAGTGCCTTTGGATAAACCGATAATGCGGGTAGAATATTTTTTGGCAACCTCAAGCTGATGTAAATTTACAATACAGGTTATCTGCCGCTCTTTAACAAGCCCTGCCAGAATATCCATAATGTTTTTGGCGCTGGAAGGGTCAAGAGAGGCAATCGGTTCATCGGCCAGCATGATTTTGGGACGCTGCATAATTGCCCGGGCAATACCTACGCGCTGTTTCTGCCCGCCGGATAAATCGGCTGCACGGTTATAGCAGAATGCGCCCAGCCCCATTTCTTCAAGCAGGCCGATGGCACGCAGCTTTTCTTCTTCCGGGTAAATGCCCAAAATGCCTTTAATGCCGTCAAGATAACCTAAATAACCATGCAGCACGTTTTGCAGTACGGAAAGACGGTATACAAGGTTATAGTTCTGAAAAATCATGCCAACCTTGCGGCGTACTGCACGCAGCTTTTTGCCGCCGATACCGGTAATATCTTCACCGTCCAGAAAAATTTCTCCGTCCGAAACATCAATCAGCCTGTTTACCGTACGCAGCAATGTGCTTTTGCCGCTGCCGCTGGGGCCAATTACCGATACAAACTCCCCTGCGGCAATTTCCAGAGAAATATTATGCAGCGCATGCACGTTATTATTATAGTATTTATTTACATTTACAAATTTCAAAACAGGTTCCATAAAACATTCTCCCGCCCTCAGGCTAAAACCTATTAATGAACATTAATATTTTTGTTCAGCTCTACAATCGGCTGGTAATCTTCCATGCTGCATTCCACAAAACGCGCATCGGCTTTTTTGATTACCTTGTCAAAATAATCTTTATTGTTGTATTCAACCAGGAATTTGGTTAAGGTTTTCTTCAAATCTTCATTAACAGTTTTGCTTACAACCATTGCTTCTGCCGGAATAGCGGCGGAAGAATGAACAACTTTAACGGCGTTTTCATCGGCGTTGCCGTTTTTAAATTCGCTTGCCATAATCTGGTCGGAAATAGGCACAATGTCCACATCGCCTTTAATTACAGCCTGCAGGCCTGCCTGATGCTTGCCGGAGAAACTTACTGCTTCAAAAAATTCTCCATTTGTATGGATTTTTTCATTGGTTAAATGTAAATCCGGGAATGCTTTCATAATTTCGGAAGTCGGCACGAGATTGCCGGAAGTGGAATCCGGGTCTACAAAAGCAATGGTTTTGCCTTTGAAATCTTTAATGCTGTTGATTTCGCTGTTGTTCTTTTGGGTAATGAATACGGAATGGTAAACGGCCTGTGCTTTATCGCCGTTAGGAGCTTTCATAACAATCGGCGTTACGCCTGCTCGTTCCGCACCCATGGCAACTGCCAAAGCGCCCATATATGCCATATCGGCCTTGCCGGTGCGCAGTGCTTCAATAATAGCGGTATAATCGCTTGCCTGTATTTCTTTAACATCCATGTTAATTACTTTGCCAAGGTCTTTGGCAAGAGTGCTTCTAGCGTCGGTGCTGTCAGTTGTGGATTCATTCGGTGCATAAGCGATGGTAAAGGTTTTCTTTTCGGCCTCTTGGCTGTTGCCGCCGCAGCCTGCTGCAAAGCTGCCAAACGCTACCATGGCAGATAATAAAACACATGCGATACTCTTTTTCATAATTTAATCCCCCTTGTTAAAATACGCTTCTTAAAATTTCTTCAACATTAACGGCAGTAAGTTCCGCCGGGTTATTATCGGCACGCCCTTTGGTCATGCTGTGGGCAACAAGCTCCTCAAAATCGCTTTCCTGGGCGCCCCATTGGCTTAATTTGGCCGGGCTGCCGGATTTTTCAAGAATAGCGGTAACTTTTTCCGAAAGCTCGCTGACATTTTCAACACCAAAAGCACCAAACAGTTCTTTTCTGTTTTTAATGTACGGCTGGTTTAAACGCATAACAGGTGCCAAAAGCATGCTTACCGCAACGCCGTGCGGAATATGGTATTTCATTGTCAGCGGGTAAGAAATGGAATGGCAGGCCGTAGTGCGCGTATTGCTGAAGGCAAGCCCGGCCAGCATGCTGCCCTGCGCCATGGCGTCATGCGCTTCTTCTTTGCCGCACAAAAGCCCTTCGATATTATCCATGATAATTTTAATTGCCGAAAGCGCCGCCGCACGCGATACGGTATTGCTTGCCTTAGCCCAGTAACTTTCCGCCGCGTGGCATACTGCGTCCAGCGCAGAAGAAACAGCCAGCTTAACCGGCATGGACGATGCCAGTACAGGGTCGATAACAGCTGCGTAAGCGTAATTGTCCTGCGTATCGACAGAATATTTTTTGTTGTGCTCGGAATCCCACACAGTGGCCCAGCAGGTTACTTCGCTGCCGGTGCCTGCCGTTGTCGGAACGCCAATCCACTTGCAGTGCGGTTTGCTGTAAGTTTTTGCGGCAATCATATTGCGCATGGCTTCCAGCGAATCCACCGGTTTGGCATACAGGCAACACAGCGATTTGCCTACATCAAGCACGCTGCCGCCACCAACGGCAATAACAAGTTCATAATTTTCGTTTTTGGTTTCATTGTAAATTTCATATAACTGAAACATTTCCGGATTGGACCAGGCAAAGGTTTTTATTGTTAAAATATCTGCAAAAGCAGCTGCCGTTTCTTTTATATAACGGTTTTCAAGCACGCTTTCATCCCAGATAAGCAGCAAAATTTTTTTAGGGTTCAAACCGTTTACCAGCTGCGGCAATACCGAAAGGCTGCCAACGCCCTGATAAGTTCTAACCGGATTATAGTAAGTATTCAACAAAAAGCCCTCCCTGTTATAAGCTTTCGTTAATTTTGGCAATAACTGCCGGCAGTTCTGTAATATCTTCAATTACATAATCTGCACCGGCATCAAGATAAATTTTTCTTGCTTTTTCGTGCAGTTCTTTTTTTGCCTGTTCATCAAGAGCATTATATTCAGCTTCGTTAAGGCCAACCACGTTGGAGCCTTTAATAATGCCCACGGACCATGCGCCTGCATTTTTGCCTTCCAAAATATCCATAACGGTATCACCGGCTTTTACAACCAGCTTGGGCGGATAAACATTTAACTGGCGCATGCATTCAAACACCATAAAAGGAGTAGGGCGGCTGTATTCGGTAACATCCGGGGTTACGCAGCAGTCAGGCTCATAACCCTGTTCTTTGGCTACCGGCAGCACATACTGCATCATTTCGCTGGTGTAACCGGTGGTAGAACCGATTTTTAAGCCCATTTCCCTTAATTTTTCCACGGTTTCCTTTACGCCGGGAATAAGTTTGCTGTATTCGGCAACAACAGTGCGCAGGTTGCCTTCAAAGCACTGGTAAACATCTTCAATATCGTCCTCGTTCCAGCTGCGGCTGTAAGCATCTTCCCAAAGCTTTTGGCCTTTTTCGGTAGAAAGCATGGTTTTAATATGGGCTTTTTTCTCCATGCCCATAGGCGCGTTAATTTCGGCTTTGGTAAATACCAGCCCTTTCTGGCGGAAAGTTCTGTCAAAAACATCTACCGGCGCCTGAGAACCAAAATCGGTAGTAGTACCTGCCCAGTCAAATACTACCATTTTAATTTGCTGCTTTTCTGTCATGATAATTCTCCTTTGCAGTTTTTTGCTTTTTTATATTTTATATTTGCTGTTTTCTACAGCTTTATCTTATCGCGCTTAACATTCCTAAACAAGCAAATACAGTTAAAGTTATTTTTAAATCTGCGTAAAATAAAAAACGCAGCCGGCAGGCTTTTAACCCGTCAGCTGCGGTAATTTTTTATTACTTTATTCAATGCAAATGCCGGCGCGGCGGTAAAGCTCCCGCACTTCCGGTTTTATACTGTCCATAACAAGCAGGTCTATCATGCTGTTATCCATAATTACTTTTTTGGAGCGGCGCCCCAGTTTACTGCTGTCCATAACGGCAATTACTTTGGAGGAATTTCTTGCCATCAGCTGCATAACGCCGATTTCCGCAAAACGGAAATCGGTAAAACCTGCTTCCGCATCGACGCTGTTAATGGACAAAAAGCAAATATCAGGATAGTACCTGCCAAGTTCTCTTTCGCAGATGATGCCGTAAGTGGAGTGCTCCAGGCTGTCCAAATCACCGCCCAGCACTATCGTGCGCAGCGACTGGTTCTGCATCAGCACCATGGCCGCCGAAACATTGTTGGTTACTATGGTTAAATCCGTAAAACGCTTAATTAATTCCTGCGCCAGAATAACATTGGTTGTACCGGAGTTTAAGGCAATCACGCTGCCCGGGCGCAAATGTTCCAGCGCTTTAAGCGCCGCCCGGCGTTTTTCTTCAATATGGATGATTTCACGCCCGCTGAAATTACTGAAGGCCAGCATATAATCCGGCAGGCTTGCGCCGCCGTGCACGCATTTAAGCTGCCCCTGTTCTTCCAGCGCTTTTAAATCGCGGCGCACGGTATCTACCGATACGTTTAAGCTTTTGGCTATTTCTGTTACTTTAACCGTACTTTTAAGCTGTAACTGCTGCAAAATAAATGCAGCCCTGTCATTATAAAGCATTTCTTTTACTCCTGCATTAATAAACTATGTATTTTATTATATACGAATTGGCGCATAAACGAAACGGCACGGCGCTGTTAAATTTATGTAAAAGCAGCGGCTGAAAAATGGGCAAAAAAAAAGCCCTTACGAGAAGGGCCAAATGAGGGGCTATTTGATGATTTAAGTATACCATTTTTAACGCCAATTAGCAAGTGGTAATTAAAAAAACTTTAAAATTTTGTGACTTATGAAACAGTTTTTGTTATTTATAGTCTTTGCCGACATAAACAATGCCGTCATAATCGGCGCCGTCCTTGCGGCTGATGCTCATTCCGTGCACAAACGGAGCTTCCGTAAGGCGTGTAACAACGCGCCCGCTGGTGGTTGTGGAAACTATTAATGTTTCTTCACGCACATTGCCGCTGCCGCCGTCAGTTACGCTCATGCCAAGATTGCTGAGGCGCTCGCGTGCGCTGGCAGCCTTGGCAGGGTCGCCGCTGCAGTCGATTACAACAACGCGTATTACGCCGCCGTAGCTCTGCTTAGGCGTTTCTTTTATTTCCGCACTGCTGCTTCCGGCACTTTCACCGGCAAATTCCTGCACGGCTTTTTTGGCGGAACGTTTGCTGCCGGTTTTTTTACTGTCATCCGCACTGCGTTTGGCAGCTTTTTCTTCAACAGTCTTTTTGCCGCTGCTGTCTAATTTATCCTTGTCTTTATTTTCAGCGTCAGCTTTTTCTTCATCAAGTTTTTTGTCAATGCCGTTAAGTTCGTTTTCAATTTCCTGCTTAGCGCGTTCCAGATTACGTACATATTCTGCTTCCATGCGTTCTGCACCGCGGCGGTAACGGTCCGTCATTTCCGCACCCTGCATTTCGGCCATCTGCTTGCGCAAATCCGTAATATCAGGAATCCAGTAGCTTACGCCGTCAATATATTCCGGCAGGCCCGGCACCATGGCAGCGTGCAGGCCGCCCTGTTTTTCCATCATGCCATGCAGAGCCTGCGCCAAATCCATCATATCGCCGATGGATAAATCGGTATCCACCATTTTGTTAGCCTGTTCTACCAAAGCAGGCAGTTTTGGTATAATTTCCACCGAAGTAACTTTACTGTAAACGGCTTTTAAAAATTTCTGCTGCCTTCTGATACGGCCGATATCGCCTTCTTCATCGCGGTAGCGCACATACTGAATGGCCTTGTCGCCGTCCATATGCTGCATGCCCGGCGCAAGGTCAATGGTAAAGCCGTCCCACTCGTCATAATAGCTCATGGGCTTTTCAACTTCAATATCCACGCCGCCAATAGCGTCTACCAGCCCTTTAAAGCCTTTAAAGTCTATCATAACATAGTTGTTAATGCGTATTCCCAAAAGCTCTTCCGTGGTTTGCTGCGTAAGCTTATGCCCGCCAAAGGCAAAGGCATGGTTAATTTTATCCCAGCCGTAACCGGGAATTTTAACCCTTGTATCGCGCGGCACGGAAAGCAGGGAAACATTGTTGTTGTCGCTGTCAAGCATTACAACAAACAAAGTATCACTGCGGCCTGTATCTTCTTCGGAAGGCCTTTCGTCAACGCCCAAAACAACGATATTCTTTTTCAAATCAAGACGTTCGGACTTGCTTAAATTATCCAGCGGGCTGTCGCCGTCTATAAAAGAATAAGACCAGTAGCTTGCTGCCGCTATTAAAATAAGCGCCAGCACCAAAATTTTTTTGACATGCGATGTCAGCAAGTTGTTTCCCCCTCTAACGCCGCTTTAATATCGGCGGCAAATCTGTTTAAAAATCCGTGCAGAATGCGCGCGGTCAGCCCCCAGATAACATGGCCGCCATATTCGTAAATATAAACATGGTAGCCTTTGCGTTTATTCCATTCGTGCGGCTGGCGCGGCAAAAGGTCAAACGGAAAATCGTCCCCCGCTTTATTTGCCAGTTCCATATGGGCAATACGCGGAGGATTTTTCAGCAGAAAATCAAGCGGCACGGTAAAAACCTCGTCAACTTCATCTTTGTTAAAATTAAACTGCCCGCTATGCTCAATATAGCCCACATAAGGGTGAATAACCGGCCCCATGTGCGTTACCAGATAATTAAGGCCGCCAGCGATTTTTATGCTGCTGCTTTCAAGCCCCAGTTCTTCACAGGTTTCCCTAACGGCCGTTGCCTCAAAGCTTTCGTCGCTGCATTCTGCCCTGCCGCCGGGAAAGCATACATCACCCGGTTGCCAGCCGAGTTTTGCGGCGCGTACTTCAAACAGTACGCTTACGCCCTGCGGTGTATTTACCAGCGGCAAAAGTACGGCAGCGTCCCATAAATTATCGTCGCGGTCCAGCGAAGGTTTGCGTACTTCCAGTTTTTCACCGATTGCGGAAGTTATTTTTTCCAGTGCCTCCATAAAATACCTCTTTTCCACTTAAATAATTTTCTGCGTATGCCGTTATTTTCCTGCCGCAGCTTGTAAATTATCTTTGAACAATGAAGAAAGACGGCAGGTTATGCCTGCCGTCTTCAACTTATTTTTCCGTATCGGGGGTAACAACAGCCTTCACGGCCTTTTCAAATTTGGGGCGTGCCAGCATTACAAAATGCCCGCAGCCGCAGCATTTTATACCGAAATCCATGCCGGTGCGCAAAATTTCCCATTCGTAAGAGCCGCAGGGGTGCGGCTTTTTCATTTTTACAATGTCACCGACTTTAAAGCTTTTCGATTCCATTTTACTCCCTGCTTTTTACGTTGCTGATATCGGTTACATAGTAACCTGCTTCACGCAGCTGCTCGATAATCTCGAGCCCCTTGCCGCCAAGCTCGGCGCGGATGGTAAGCTCGGTTTTAACGCTGGTTTCCGGTTTGGCAACAATGCTGATAATGTTGATGTTATTATCGCGGAACATGGCGCCGATATCGGCAATAACGCCAACTTTGTCGGTTACATCAATGGTAATGCGGGTGCTGGTGCGTGCAAGGCCCATAATATCAACAAAAGCGCGGAAAATGTCGCTGTCGGTAATAATACCGCATAATTTATTATCGTCATCTACAACAGGCAGGGCATTGATTTTGTTTTTATAAAGCAGATATGCGGCATCTTCAACGCCGGCATCATAATGTACGGTAATAACATTTTTGGTCATTACATCGCGTACTTTAAGCTTGCCCAAAAGATAGTTTGCTTCATAACGGGAAAGAGTAGTAGCGTCGGTCGGGGAAGTACGACTGACATCGGCGTCGGTGATAATGCCGCGCACACGGCTGATGTCATCTACAACAGGCAGGCGGCGCTTATCCGAACTGCGCATCAGTTCCCTTACTTCCAGCATGTTTTTATCTTCGCTGATTGTCACAACTTCAGTGGACATAAATTCTTTTACTAACATTGTAAAATCCTCCTCCCGGGTTTCAGCCGCCCAGATATGCTTTGCGTACCGCTTCGCTGCTGGCAAGCTCCTGTGCCGTACCTGCAAGCGCAATGCGCCCTGTTTCCAGAACATAGGCTTTATCGGCAATGGAAAGCGCCATGTTGGCGTTTTGTTCTACCAGCAGTACAGTTGTACCGCTTTCATTAATTTCTTTTATTATATTAAAAATTTCTTTAACAAGCAACGGTGCAAGACCCATGGAAGGTTCGTCGAGCAAAAGCAGGCGCGGACGGCTCATCAGTGCGCGGCCCATAGCCAGCATCTGCTGTTCGCCGCCGGAAAGCGTGCCGGAAATCTGGTTTTTGCGTTCCAAAAGGCGCGGGAATTTATCGAATATTTTTTTCATATCTTCTTCAATGCCCGCCTTGTCGCTGCGCAAGTAAGCGCCAAGCTCCAGGTTTTCCATAACCGTCATATTGGCAAACACGTGGCGGCCTTCCGGTACCTGGCATAAGCCCATGCCAACGATTTTGTGAGCCGGCATGCCGGAAATATCCTTATCTTCAAAAATAATGCTGCCGTTTTTAGGCTTAATAAGCCCGGAAATGGTATGCAGCGTTGTGCTTTTACCGGCACCGTTGGAGCCTATAAGAGTAACTATTTCGCCGTCCGGAACTTCCAGGCTGACGTCTTTAATGGCATGGATGGCACCGTAGTATACATCAATATTGTTGACTTTTAACATCAGAGTACCTCCTCGCCCAAATATGCTTCAATAACGCGTTTGTTATGCTTAATTTCGTCAGGCGTGCCGCTGGCTATGCAAAGGCCGTATTCCAAAACGTAAATGCGTTCGCATACGCCCATAACAAGCCCCATGTCGTGTTCAATCAGCAGTATTGCCAAATCAAATTTTTCTCTTATCCAGCGGATAAGTTCCATCAGTTCTTTGGTTTCCTGCGGGTTCATGCCTGCTGCCGGTTCGTCCAAAAGCAAAAGTTTCGGCTCGGTGGCAAGCGCACGGGCAATTTCCAGACGGCGCTGTTCGCCGTAAGGCAGGTTTTTGGCAAGTTCATCAGCTTTATCTTCCATATGGAAAATTTTTAACAAATCCATTGCCATTTCGGTAATCTGTTCTTCTTCGTTAAAATAGCGGCCAAAACGCCCTACTGCTTCCAAAAGGCCGTATTTTACGTGCATGTTATAGGCAACTTTTACGTTGTCGATAACGGAAAGCTCGGAAAACAGGCGGATATTCTGGAAAGTACGCGCCATGCCCAGCTGAGTTACCTGATAGGATTTTTTGCCGCTGGTACGCTGGCCGTTAAAAATAATCTCGCCTTCGGTAGGGGTATAAACGCCGGTAATCATATTAAAGGCTGTGGTTTTGCCTGCGCCGTTAGGCCCTATAAGCCCAATCAGCTCGCCTTTGTTAATAGTCATGCTGAAGTTGGAGACGGCCCGCAAACCGCCGAAAACCATGGAAATATCATTTACTTTCAGCAGTTCTTCCATCTTTGCCACCTCCCAGACCAAACATCTTCATGCTTAATTCCTTATTGCCGAACAATCCCTGCGGACGGTGCAGCATCAGGACAATCATAGTTACGGAGTAAATAATCATGCGCCATTCCGGATATTCTGCCAGATAAGCGGAAATAAAAGTCAGCAGAATTGCGCCGGTGATAGAACCGGTCATGGAACCGAGGCCGCCCAGAACAACCATGGTTAAAATATCGAAAGAACGCATGAAAGTAAAGGACGCCGGATGCGCAATATAGAAATAATGTGCAAACAGCACGCCTGCCGTACCGGCAAAAGCAGCGCCGAGAGTAAAGGCCATTACTTTATATTTGGTAGTGTCTATGCCCATGGTATCGGCTGCAATTTCATTTTCACGGATAGCCAGGCAGCAGCGGCCGTAAGAAGAATTTTTAAAGTTTTTAATAAAGAAAATTATAAAAATCATAATCCAGAAAACCCAGGCGAAAGTTGTTAAACGGGGAATACCCATCAAACCGGAAGCGCCGCCGACATAATCAATATTGAGTATGCAGATGCGGATAATTTCGCCAAGGCCTAAAGTGGCGATTGCCAGATAGTCGCCGTTAAGCCTTAAGGTAGGCAGGCCGATTAAAAAGCCCAAAAAACCTGCGGCAACGGTGCCGACAATTAAAGCTACTTCAAACGGAAAACCAAGTTTTACCGTCATAATAGCGCCGGTATAAGCGCCGACGGCCAAAAATCCGGCATGGCCGATAGAAAACTGGCCGGTGTAGCCGTTGATAAGGTTCAGGCTGACAGCCAGAATAATATTAATGCAGATGAGGACGATATTAAGTTCCCAGAACGGCCCGATAATATCGGCAAACATCATGCCCTGCACTGCGGCGAATAAAATGGCGCAGGCAACTATTCTTTTTAAATCTGCTTTGCGAAGATAATTCATAGCTGCCACCTACACTTTCTCGCGTACATTTTTGCCGAAAATACCGGCAGGTTTGTACAATAAGATAATAATCAAAATGCCGAATGCGGCTGCGTCACGGAAAGTGGAAGAAATAAAACCGCTGACCATGGCTTCTACAACGCCGAGAATAATGCCGCCGACCATAGCGCCCGGAATAATGCCAATGCCGCCGAGTACGGCTGCTACGAAGGCTTTAATGCCCGGAACCATGCCCATAAGCGGGTCGATGGAGTTATAGTAAATGCCTACCAGCACGCCGCCTGCTGCAGCAAGTGCGGAGCCCAGGGCAAAAGTTGCGGAAATTACACGGTCGATATTAATGCCCATCAGTCTGGCAGCGTCAGTATCAAACGAAACGGCACGCATGGCCTTGCCGATTTTGGTATATTGTACGATATAAGTAAGTACGGCCATTAAAATAATTGCGCTTACAAGAATTACAACCTGCTGGCTGTTAATAACCAGTGGCCCAAGATGGTAAACATCTGCCGAAAAAACTGCCGGGAAAGTACGCGGCTGCGGAGTTGCAATCAGCATCATGCCATATTCAAGCAAAAACGATACGCCGATTGCGGTAATTAAAATAGCAATACGCGGTGCGTTGCGCATCGGCCTGTAGGCAATGCGTTCAATAATAATACCGGCAACGGCTGCACAGGCCATGGCAAAAAGAATTGCCGGCAAAAAGGAAAAACCAAACATTGTTGTAGCTACAAACCCAAAATACGCGCCCAGCATATAGATATCACCATGGGCAAAGTTTATGAGTTTGAGGATGCCGTAAATCATTGTATAGCCAAGGGCAATCAGCGCATAAATACTGCCCAGGGATATACCGTTTATAAGCTGCTGCAAAAACTGGTGCAGAAGCGAACCCATATCCATAAAAAGTCCTCCAGTCCGTAAGTTTTGTTAATTCCTCAATCATAAAATCTCTATGCTTTACTGCCGTAAGTTATTACCTGCGCTTAAATAACGGCACTAACCGGCATCCAGCTAAAATTACGGAAAGGCTGTGGCCAAACCGCAGCCTTTCCGTTAAAAAGTTAAATTATCAATTAATTATCAGGGTTTAATTTTAGTTTTCAAAGACTGAGCGCCATCTTTATATTCCAAAATTACGGCACTCTTAACCGGGTTATGTTTATCGTCAAAAGTTACGCTGCCCGATACACCGCTAAACCCATTAATTTTAGCCATTGCTTCGCTGATTTTAGCAGGTTCGGTACTGCCAGCATTTTTAATGGCTTCGGCAACCAGTAAAGCCGAATCGTAAGACAAAGCGGCAAATACGTCAGGTTTCTGGCCGTATGCCTTTTCATAAGCGGCTACAAAGTTTTTGTTAATGTCCGATGAATCTTCAGGAGAATAAAGGCTTGAGAAGTAAGTATTGTTCAGCGCTGCCGCACCTGCAATTTCAGGCATCTTGGCGCTGTCCCAGCCATCGCCTCCGGCAATCGGCATATTCATGCCAAGCTCACGCGCCTGTTTTACAATCAGGCCAACTTCCTGATAATAACCGGGCACATACAAAAAGTCCGGATTGGTTGCTTTTATTTTAGTAAGTGTTGCTTTAAAATCAGTATCCTTTTGCAGATAAGATTCTTCCGCAGTAACTGCGCCGCCTTCTTTAACAAAGTTTTCTTTAAAAAACTGCGCCAGGCCTTTAGCATAATCGGAAGAATTATCAATCAAAATTGCTGCATTGCCAACACCAAGTTCAGCCGTTGCAAATTTGGCCATTACCGTGCCCTGGAACGGGTCGATAAAGCATGTGCGGTAGTTGAAATCCTTGGTTTTGCCGCTGGCCTGATCAACCGTAACATACGGATTGGTAGCCATCGGCGCAATATCCAGCACTTTGGCGCTGTTATTAATAGCAGATGCCGCAATTACCGAAGAAGAAAGGTTAGGGCCGATAACCGCCACTACATTATCCTGTGAAACCAGTTTCTGCATGGCATTGGTAGCTTCTGCCGCTTCCGATTTGTTATCTGCAACAACAAGTTCTAACTGTTTGCCGTTAATGCCGCCTTTTTCATTAATCTCTTTAAAGGCAAGCTCAATGGCATTTTTAGAAGATATGCCGTAAGACGCGCTGCCGCCCGTCATTTCAAGGTTGGCACCAACCTTAATAGTATCGGCCTTTTTTTCACCGCCGCCGCAGCCTGCTGCCAAACCGGCAAGCACAGTGCCCAATACCAAGGCAGTTAGGACTTTGGATACTCTTTTCATTTTTGTTTCCCCCTCATTTGTTTCATTATAATTTATATTTTTAAAATAGCCCGGAAACCTGAAACAACAATTTCCGGGCTAAAATAAACTCAAACTAAAATAAATTCAAAACAATTAAATTAATTTAATTACAGGCTGATTTTTTCTTTAAAGCTCTGTACGCCGTCTTTCATTTCGATGATGATGGCACTGATAATCGGGTTGTGGTCTTTATCGTAAGTTAACTTGCCGCTTGCAACCGGAAGGTCTTTGGTTGCTGCAATAGCTGCTGCAAGTTTGGTTCCGTCGGCACCATCGCCTGCACGTTTAAGGGCATCGGCAAGAACAAGGCCTGCATTGTAACCCTGCATGCAGAAAATATCCGGGTCTTTCTGATACATTGCTTTGTAATCGGCAATAAATTTCTGAACGGATTCGGTCTGGTCCTGTACGGAGAAGGCGCTGGAGAAGTAAGTATTGTTCAATGCTTCAGGGCCTGCAATTTCAACAAGTTTCGGGCTGTCCCAGCCGTCGCAGCCAATCAGCGGAACATTCAAACCGATTTCACGGGTTTGTTTGATGATTTTGGCAACTTCTTCATAGTAACCGGGGATGTAGATTGCTTCCGGGTTAGCGGCTTTAATTTTGGTTAAAGCTGCTTTAAAGTCGATATCTTTGGAAAGGAAGGCTTCTTTGGCAACAACTTTGCCGCCTTTTTCGTTCAGAGTTTTTTCAAATACTTCTGCAAGTCCTTTGGAATAATCGCTGGAAGCATCATGCAGAATAGCTACGTTTTTAACACCCAGAGTTTTATCGGCAAATTCAGCCATTACGCGGCCCTGGAACGGGTCGATGAAGCAGGCGCGGAAGATGAATTCCTTAACCTGTCCGTTATCAACGGTAATTGCCGGTGCGGTAGCGCACGGTGCAATAAGAGGCACTTTGTTGGAGGTTACTACCGGAGTAGCTGCAAATACGCAGCCGCTGGTAGCAGGGCCAACAACAGCCACTACTTTATCCTGAGTAATCAGCTTGGTTACGGAGTTGCCGGATTCAGCAGGCTCGGATTTGTTGTCGCTTTCAACTACAACAAGCTGTTTGCCGTTAACGCCGCCTGCTTTGTTAACCTGGTCAACAGCAAGTTTTAAACCGGACAATGTAGATTTGCCGTAGTTTGCAACATTGCCTGTCAGCTCAAAACTTGCGCCGATAACATATTTATCGGCATTAGCAGCCGCAGTGTCCTTCTTTTCTCCGCCGCAGCCTGCCAGAAGTGCTGTGCTTAACGCTGCAACCAGACAGGCGCTTGTAAATTTTTTCCATTTGCTCATTTGTCTTTCCCCTTTTCGTTATAATAATAAATTATGCCGCTATGAGCAGTTAAGCTCCCCTCCGGCTTTAACAACTGCCCTGCAACTATCTTGTTCACCATTGTAATAAGTTTTTATATTTTTGTCAACGATTTTTTTAATTTTACATACATATTTTCAATATTTTTTCATCATTTTTGTTAAATTTTGTTACTTTTTTATTTTTGTCTTTACTTGATAGATTTTAGTTTTATCTTATTATACATTTTCTTTTTTGTGTACCCTTCAAAAATACATATAGCTTTTGCGGCTTTTCTTAAAATTTCTTAAAAACAAACCTTACAGAAAACAAAAAATCCCTTTTACCGTGTTTCCACAATAAAAGGGATATCTTTTTTGTAAGTTATTCTGCTTTAAGCAGGCAACTATTATTCGCAGGTAAACGGCAGCAATGCTACGTTACGAGCGCGTTTAATTGCAGTGGTCATCTGACGCTGATGTTTTGCGCAGTTGCCGGAAATGCGGCGCGGTAAAATTTTGCCGCGTTCGGTGATATAACGGCGCAGTTTAGCTACGTCCTTATAATCGATTTCTTCAACTTTATCAACACAGAAGCTGCAAACTTTTCTTCTCGGTCTTCTGCCTCTTTCGCGTTTCATTCGCTTAAACCCTCCTTGTTAAAATGGGATTTCCTCGTCAAAAGGCACCTGGGAGCCAAAAGACTCCATGTCGCTCTTGCCGCTGTCGCCGGTATTGCCGCCGGGAGTATAACCCTTGCGTTCAATAAATTCCACGCTGTTTGCAACAACTTCGGTAACATAACGTTTACCGCCGTCTTTTGCATCATAGCTGCGTAGCTGCAGGCGGCCGTCAACAAGCGCTCTCTGGCCTTTGGTAAGGCTGTTCCCGCATAATTCTGCGATTTTACCCCATACAACGATGTTGATAAAATCGGCTTCTCTCTGCCCGTCCTGATTAGTAAAAGGCCTGTCAACCGCAAGCGTAAACTGGCATACAACCTTGCCGGTAGTGGTATAACGCACTTCCGGGTCACGCGTTAAGCGGCCCATTAAGATAATCTTGTTCATAACCTAAAGTTACCTCCGGATTACTCGCCTTTTTTAATAACCATATGGCGCATTACTTCGTCGGTAATTTTCATTACACGGTCAAGTTCTTTAACAGCTTTGGGTTCTGCGCTGAAAGTTACGAGTACATACTGACCTTCGGTGAAATCCTGGATTTCATAAGCGAGGCGTTTTTTGCCCCAGCGGTCGGTTTTTTCTACAGTACCACCGTTTGCGGTAATGAGGCTTTCGAATTTAGCTACAACAGCTTCAAATGCTTCTTCCTCTACAACCGGTTTAACGATGTACATGACTTCGTAATTGTTCACGAAATCACCTCCTCCTTTGGACTTTGGCCCCCGTTCGGGAGCAGGGGAATGTATCTATTAATACAAGCTTAAATATTATATCATCCGCTTTATGCTTTTGCAAGCTGAATTTAAAATTTTTACAGTACTTTCAGCATTGCAGCAGCCGTATTTTCAACTTCTTCCGCATACGCATCGGCGTTAGCGGCCAGAACTTCTTTAATTTTTCCGGCAAAGCCTGCTTCCGGCATTAAAAGTTTGCTGTATGCTTTTGCCCACGCGCAGCCTGCTTCACCGGCGGGCAGAATTTTAAGGCCGTCAAAATCCGGCAGCCCGGCAAATTTCTGCATATCTTCCATTAACTGCGCGTTGCCGGATTTTACAACTTTTAACGCAGCAAGCCACAGTGCATTGCCCGCTTTAAAGCAAACCTGCCCCTTTAAGGCTTTGGCTGTACTGCCGATATCCGAAATATACAAATCGGCGTTGAACAGGCTTAAACGGTAGCCAAAGATAGCAGCAATTTCGCCGTAAACATGCATGCCTTCTTCATCGGCTGCGGCTTTTTCCGCATCCAGCTCCATAGACGCCATTTTAATGCCGTTGCGCTGCAATTCGTTGCTGATAAAGTACAGCTCCTGCGGCGTCATTAATTTATCCGGTTTGGCAAGTTTCAGTTCAAAATCAATTTCCCACGGAGTATTTTTTAAATAGGTATTATAAATGTACTGAATGTGCATAATGGCTTCGCCAAACTCAAGCACTATACGCTGCAGCACTTCCGGTTCAAAGTGTACAACCATCCCGCCGGCTTTAAAATCGGCTTCCAGGTAGGAACCTTTTAAAGCGTCGCGGAATTCTTCCGGCAGCTGATTATATTTTTCAGCTACTTCGTCAGAGGTCATGGCTTCGATTTTGCTGTCAATTTTATCGCTGCAGTCAAAACCAATCATGCTGTATCCGTAAAGAAGCGCTTTTACAATTTCTTCTTCCGTTTTAAGGCCTGCTGCGTTGGCGCCATAACCTTCTTTGTAGCCAAGTTCCAGTACGCCCCAGGTGGCTGTATCAACAGCTTCCAAAAAGTTGCGTTTTAAAATATCCGCATTGGCGGCCGCGTAATCTACAAGTACAGGGCGGGCCTGACGCAGCTTAAAGGGCACTGCGGCATAAGCTCCCGCACAGCCAAGCCAGTCGCTGAACGCTATACTGATGCCTTTGCCTCCCTGCGCCTGAGGGCCGGTCCATTTTAAATAGCGGCGTACAACAGCGGCATTATTGGGGTTTAACTCCATAACGTCAACAGTTATGTTTTTAACTTTGCCGCTGTCTTTTTTTGCAAAAAGTGCTGCGGCCTGGCATTCGCCGCTGTAAGCACAGGTAAGCACCCTGCCGTCCTCACTATCTGCCAGAGCAATCCATGCGCCCTGCATTTCATTTAAAGACGCAGTTATTATTTTACCCTTGGATATTTCTTCCATTGCCTGTACGGCAGTTACTTGTTTTATAGCCATTAAAATGCCTCCATTATCAAATACTTAAATCGTTCTTATATATTATCTCCAAAAAACGCCGTTTCTGCAAGCAAAAAAACATCTGCCTACAAAAAAACGGCCTTAATAATTACAACGCTTTATTTTGTTATTAACACTATATGCTGTGTTTGCGAAACTGTTCTTTAATAAACAAGTTATCGACATTATCAATAAAGTTATCCACAGTTTAACGTGGATTTAAAATTATACAGAGTTTTTTCTACACATTTTTACAAGTTTATACAGAACTTAACAAATCTTTTCCACACTTTTCAACACATTATGCACATTTTGTTGATAACTTTTTATAGGTTGAGGATAACTTGCTGAAATACCATATATATGTTTAAACCACTAAAAAGACAGTTTTACACATTTGTAAAATCTGTTTAATTACTCCTCAGCTGCGAAACAATAAACAAAAGAAGCGCGGCCCAAATCCACCCAAACGCCAGCAAATGCGATGCCGTAAATGCTTCGTTATAAACAAAAACACCTATCAAAAGTGTAAGCGTCGGTGAAATATACTGCAAAAACCTATTATCTTCAGCGGCAGCAGCCTTGCGCCTGCGGTAAAAAGCAATAAAGGTATTGCCGTAACAATGCCTGCACCGGTTAACATCATAATTACTTGCAGGTTTCCGGACGCATAAAAAGAAACTCCCTGCTGCCATAAACTGTATTCATATACAAGTGCCAGCGGCGTAATAAGCAATGTTTCAAGCATAATGCTTGTTAAGGCAGAAACCGGCAGAATTTTTTTCAGCAAACCGTACAAAGCAAAAGTAAAAGCCAGCGTTAAGGAAACCCAGGGAATTTTTCCAAAACTGTAAACCATGCTGGCAACGCCTATAAAGGCACAGGTAATAGCGGCAAGCTGCATTTTATCAAGCCGTTCACGTAAAAAAACTACGGCAAATAAAATGCTTACCAGCGGATTAATATAATAGCCCATGCTTGTTTCAACAATATGCCCGTTATTAACAGCCCAAATAAAAGTACCCCAGTTAAAACTGATGGTAATACCGGCTGCTGCCATCGCTGCTCCTGTTTTAACATTGCTGAAAACCTGTTTTACTTCTTTGGCAAAAAGCGGCCATTTTTTCTGAAAAATAATGAGCAGAAACACAAAAACGCAGGACCACATAAACCGGCTGGATAAAATTTCAAACGGCGAAACAAGTTCCAGCGCTTTCCAGTAAACAGGCAAAATTCCCCATAATACATAGGCTGCAAGGCCAAAGAAAATGCCTTGTTTATAATTTTCCATACAAAAACATCCCTTCAATATTACTTCTTCATTTGCGGCGGCACAGGAATTTTAAACGCCGTTAACGTTGCAATAACGGGTAAAACGGTCATTAAATTCATAACAAACGGTAAACCGTAATTATCGGCCAAAAAGCCAAGTATGGTAACGCCAAATCCGCCCATGCCTACGCTGAAGCCTATTGTCAGCCCGGCTGCCATGCCCACATTATTGGGAAGCATGGCCTGCGCCAAAATGGTTGTTGTTGCAAAAGAACCGATTATTGAAAACCCGGCCAGCACCACTGCTGCCAGAACAGCTGCCGGATGCGTTACATTAGCAATAAGCCAGATAGCTGGAATACTGCATAATACAGAACCCAAAATAATACGGCGTGCCCCAAGCCTGTCGCTGAGCACAGCACCGACATAAGTACCGGCAACACCGCCAAGTAAAAAACAGGATACTAACATACTTGCAAAAGCAGGCTCCGCGTTGCGGAAATTAATAAAAAACAGTGGCAAATATGTGGAAAGGCCCGTATGAATGGTTGAGCGCATAAAAATAAAAAACAGCACCAAAGCAAGACCGCCATAAGGAATTTTTTGCACAGCACCACTTTTTTTGGCTGCCTGTACTTTTAAGTTATGTTCCAAATTTACGCGTTTGTATTCGGGCATATATTTCATCATTAAGCCGAAAACCAAAAGCCCTGGCAGAACAAAATACATTGTATTATGCAGCCCGCCAGGCAAAGTAAGCAAAAATGCCATTAAAATGGAGCCAACTGCCATACCGGCATTGCCGCCTAAAGAAAAAATGCCCATATTGGCTGCTTTATTGTTATCGCTGCTTAAAAAATTAACTGTTTTTGAAGCCTGCGGATGATAAGTTGCACTGGCCATGCCAATTACAACAACAGTACACATAAGTAAAACATAAGCAGGAACCCAGCCTACAAACGCAAAGCCCGCTCCTGCCATGGCAGCACAAAAAGGCAGCATCGCCGGCAAAGATTTCTTATCTGTTATATAGCCGAATAGTGGCTGAATAACAGAGGAAGTTACGTTTTGTGTTAAAACAATAAACGCCAGCTGCGAATAACTTAAAGCAAAAAGTTCTTTTAAATGCGGCAGCACTATCGGCAAAGCTCCTGCCTGTAAATCCGTTACTAAATGCCCCAAAGCTAAAGCTATAACAGGCATACTAATATTTTTAAGCATAGTTTTCATTCTCCGATATAGTAATTTATTATTAATTTTAACATAATAAATTAGAAATAACCATCAAAGTAAAAATTTTGTTATTTATATTAGACATATAAAAATAAAGCTCAAGTGTATATATGAGCCCTACGGGATATGTAAATTAGAATAATATTTGAAAGAAGTTATAAAAAAACACCCATACCATAACGGTACAGGTGTTTTTTCAACCGGCAGCTATCTATCCTCCCGGGCCGCTTCCAGCCAAGTACTTTCGACGT
>ERZ780212.425-NODE-425-length-42800-cov-3.247818_pt1 | contig 42800 bp, 33 predicted proteins | sample MGYA00511364_ERZ780212 | MGnify/ENA primary metagenome ERZ780212 (study PRJEB29588, sample SAMEA2147991) | human gut metagenome | biome: human gut; feature: human-associated habitat; material: faeces | place: Denmark | collected 2008/2010 ... | reverse complement strand
CTCCCTCTAGAGCCGAGGGCGGCTAGTCTTTTCTCGTTGCTGGAATTTTCATAGACTCTATGCTGTCAGGCTCTTAAAGGGGGTGAATGGGGCGCAGGGAAAGTGCCGGGAATTTCCGCATTGAAAACACCGAGTAGACAATTCTCTGGACCGTGTCGAGATTTCTGGCAGCTCTGTCAGAGCGCCGCCTGATCCTGTCCTGTTGTAGATTGACATCCAGGCCCCCGTGCATACTTTCTATGGTCCAATGCGTTCGCACGACAGAGCCCAGTAGTGGGGTGTCCGCCGCCAGGCTTGTCACATACAGCCGTCTCTCGGTGGAGTGTGCCCCCGTTGACTTGGAGACCGTGTCGGATTCATATTCCACGACAGTCATGCGGCCACCCCATTTCTCCCTGTCAACTATCATGGCCAGTCCGTCATGGATGCGGTATGTTCGGGTCTCGTTCCGTCCATGCCCCAGCTCCGGCCCTTCCGTGTATGAGTACAGTGGCGTGTGTGTCCTGATCCTGTCGACGATGTCCGTGCTGCCTCCGTTCGCCAGCACGGTTCCGCGCAGGGACGCAGATTATCTCCATGCCAGCCTTGTCGTTGAGCAGTCTGGCGTGATAGGTCTGGGCGAACTCCCGCATCCTCTCTGCCATGGACAGCTCGTCTATCCCACGCTCGACACGGCACAGCGTAGCCTCCGACGGCACTCCGTTCCGGAGCATGCCCATCTTGCGGAACCCGTTCAGGTTGTGCCTGCCGAATTCTATTATTTCGGAACGCGCGACATGCCCCGAGGCGCGGCCGAGCACCATCAGCATTATGATGTCGGCCAGTCGGTGGCGGATGTTCCCCTTGTCCGGCCTGCGGAAATCGGGGACGGAAGAGGCGAATTTTATCAGTTCTTCCAGAATGCTGCTGCCATGGAATTTGGATTTGTTTTGTCACTTTGAGGCCAGGTTGAGCGAATGTGCGCCGGCCGGACATACATGGTCAAGTGACTCTGTTTTTCGCATAACTGTTTGATTATCACTTTGTAAAGTTAAGAAAAATCCGTCACTTGACCAAATTTTTATCTGCATTATATCATTGAGAATCAAAAATTTGCACACTCCCGAGAGATGACCCGCCAACAGTCTGTGCGGCATCGAAGAATCATGAGATGTGCTGAAAAATCACACACATCCCTGCTATAAAATAACAATATTCTCGGAAGGCAACGCCTGTTTTAAATGAAAGAGCCGTGCGCTGAAACCTGGAAAAATTCACGAAAATGGTTGGTAATTAAAAAATTAGTGGTATATTTGCAGCCCGCGAAAAGTGCGCGGGAGCTATTAGTTCATTGATTAACAACAAATTAATTAAACCAATGCCTGGATTAATTGGAAAAAAAATCGGAATGACTTCCGTTTTCGATGCTGATGGGAAGAATATCCCATGCACCGTTATTGAGGCTGGTCCCTGTGTTGTCACGCAGATTCGTACAGTAGAGAAAGATGGTTATGCCGCTGTACAACTTGCCTATGACGAGATGAAAGAGAAACACACCAGCAAGGCTCTCAAGGGCCATTTTGACAAGGCAGGAACCACACCCAAGCGCAAACTGGTGGAGTTCAAGGCGGACTTCCCCAAGGAGCTTAAGCTTGGAGACACAGTGACCGTTTCAGACCTCAGCGAGGGAGTGGAATGGGTAGACGTTACCGGTATCTCTAAAGGTAAGGGATTCCAGGGCGTCGTTAAGCGTCACGGATTCGGCGGCGTGGGCGGAGCTACCCACGGTCAGGCCGACAGACTCCGTCACCCTGGTTCTATGGGTGCATCCTCTTGGCCTTCAAGAGTATTCAAGGGTATGAGAATGGCAGGCCGCATGGGCGGTGACCGCGTGAAGATTCTCAACCTCAAGGTTATCAAGGTTATCCCTGAGAACAATCTGGTTCTCGTGAAGGGTTCTATCCCCGGAGCAAAGGGTTCATACGTAATTGTGGAGGACTAACGTTATGGAATTGTCAGTTTACAAAATCGACGGAACCGAATCGGGAAAGAAAGTGACCCTTGATTCGTCTATCTTCGGCATTGAGCCGAACGACCACGCGATCTATCTCGACGTTAAGCAGTATCTGGCCAACCAGCGTCAGGGTACTCACAAGACCAAGGACAGATCCGAAGTCAGCTACAGCACTAAGAAAATGGGCCGTCAGAAAGGCGGTGGCGGAGCGCGTCACGGAAGCATCAAGTCCAACATCTACGTTGGCGGTGGCCGTGCATTCGGTCCCAAGCCTCACAGCTATGGCTTCAAGCTCAACAAGAAGCTCAAACAGCTGGCCCGTTACTCTGCTTTGTCCTACAAGGCTCAGGATAACGCCATCATCATGGTTGAGCCCTTCACCATGGACGCTCCAAAGACCAAGGAGTTCATCCAGATTCTGGACAACATCAAGGCCAACGGAAGAAGAACTCTGTTCGTACTTCCTGAAAATAGTTTGAATATTTACAAATCTTCGCGCAATCTTCAGAATGTCAATGTAATCTCAGTCGATGAGATCAATACTTACAACATCATGAACGCTTATCAGCTCGTGATGGTGGACGGTGTACAGGACATCATTGCAGAAAGACGCAAATAAACCATAGGAGACATGGGAATTATCATTAAGCCTATCGTAACAGAAAAGATGACGGTTCAGGGCGATAAATTGAACCGTTACGGTTTCATCGTAGACCGCTCAGCCAACAAGATAGAGATCAGAAAGGCTGTCGAGGAGCACTACGGAGTGACAGTGAAGGATGTAAACACTGTCAACTACCATGGCAAGCGTAAGAGCCGCTACACCAAGGCGGGATTACTCAGAGGCCGTGCCAATCACTATAAGAAAGCTTATGTGACACTGGCAGGCGAGGACAAGATTGATTTCTATAGCAACATTTAATCCTATGGCAATACGTAAATTCAAACCGACCACACCTGGTCAGAGAAATAAGGCAATAAGCGCATTTGACGAGATTACCTGCACCAAGCCCGAGAAGTCTCTTCTCGAGCCCATCAGGAAGTCCGGCGGCCGCAACAACACCGGCAAGATGACCATGCGCTACATCGGTGGCGGACACAAGAGAATGTACCGTATCATCGACTTCCGTCGTGACAAGGACAATTGCCCCGCTACTGTAAAAACTATTGAGTACGATCCCAACCGCAGTGCCCGCATTGCGCTGGTAGTATATGCTGACGGTGAGAAAAGGTATATCATTGCTCCTGCCGGAATCCGCGTAGGCCAGACCATCATGTCAGGTCCCGGCGTGGCTCCCGAGCTCGGCAACGCCCTTCCTCTCTCAGAAATTCCTCTCGGAACAGTTATCCACAACATCGAGCTCCGTCCCGGTCAGGGTGCCGCTATGGCCCGCAGTGCCGGAACATATGCTCAGCTCACGGCTCGTGAGGGCAAGCACGCCATCCTCCGCCTCCCTTCAGGCGAGACCAGAATGGTGCTCGTAACCTGCCGTGCCACTGTCGGAACTGTATCCAATTCCGATCACAACCTCGAATCGTCCGGTAAGGCAGGACGCAGCCGCTGGCTCGGCCGCAGACCCCGCAACCGTGGCGTTGTGATGAACCCTGTCGATCACCCGATGGGTGGTGGTGAAGGACGCGCCTCCGGAGGACATCCCCGCTCGCGCAAGGGTATTCCTGCAAAGGGTTACAAGACTCGTAATCCTAAGAGTACCTCCAATAAGTTTATCATCGAAAGACGTAAGAAATAACCGGAATAAAATAGAGAATTATGAGTAGATCACTTAGAAAAGGTCCCTACATTCAGGAGAGTCTCGAGAAGAAGATCCTTGCAATGAACGAGGGTACCAAGAAGAAAGAAGTCATCAAGACCTGGTCCCGCGCCAGCATGATCTCTCCTGACTTTGTCGGCCATACCATCGCTGTGCATAACGGAAACAAGTTTATTCCGGTATACGTTACCGAGAACATGGTAGGACACAAGCTCGGAGAGTTTGCGCCGACCCGTACATTCAAAGGACATTCGGGCAACCGTTAATAATTAAAAAGAATCACAATGGGATCTCGTAAGAAAGAAATGGCCGACAGGCTTAAAGAAATAAAAAAGACAACAGCGATAGCCAAGCTGAACGATGTTCCAACATCGCCACGCAAGATGCGCCTTGTCGCTGACATGATCAGAGGCGTTGAGGTCAACCATGCTCTTGATATTCTCAAATATACCAAGAGGGAGGCCTCTATCCGCCTGGAGAAGCTCCTCAGAAGCGCCATTGCCAACTGGGAAGCCAAGAACGAAGGTGCCCGTAAAGAGCTCGAGGACGGTAACGTTATCGTGCAGACCATCATGGTCGGCCAGGGCACTACCCTCAAGCGTATCCGTACAGCCCCTCAGGGCCGTGCAGGACGTATCCGCAAACGCTCCAACCATGTGACCATCGTTGTAGGAGTGAAGCCTGCCAAGGCAGAGAAAGAAGTAAATAATGAACCCGCTAATCAGGAGGAAAAATAAATGGGACAGAAAATAAACCCTATCAGCAACAGAATAGGAATCATCCGCGGCTGGGATTCCAATTGGTACGGCGGGGATGACTATGCAGCCAAGCTGCTCGAAGACTCCAAGATACGTGAGTACCTGTACGCCCGTATCTCCAAAGTCAACCTTTCCAAGATAGTAATCGAAAGGACTCTCAAGCTCATCACAGTGACCATTCACACATCCCGTCCGGGAGCCATCATCGGCAAGGGCGGTCAGGAGGTCGACAAGTTGAAAGAGGAGCTCCGCAAGATTACCAACAAGGAAGTGCAGATCAACATCTTCGAGGTAAAGAGACCTGAGCTTGATGCCAATATCGTGGCCAACAACATCGCCCGTCAGGTGGAAGGACGTGTGTCTTACCGCCGTGCCATCAAGATGGCAGTTGCCAGCACCATGCGTATGGGCGCCGAGGGTATCAAGGTGCTTATCAGCGGCCGTCTCGGCGGTGCTGAAATGGCCCGTAAGGAACTCTACAAGGAAGGCCGTACACCTTTGCACACATTCCGCGCCGATATCGACTACGCTCTCGCTGAGGCTCATACCAAGGTGGGTGTTCTGGGTATCAAGGTATGGATCTGCCTTGGTGAGGTCTACGGAAAACGCGACCTTTCTCCCAATGCCGGTGTGTCGGCCAAGCCCGCAGCCGCTGCAGGAGAGAGACGTGATGACCGCCGTGGCGACCGCCGCGACCGTCGCCGTCGTGACCGCCGTCCCCGTGGAGGCAACCGCGACAACGCAGCAGAGTAAGCCAGCAAATAAAAGTCAGTTTTATAAACAGACAGCCGCCCTTCGATTGAAAGGCGGCTGTTCTATTATGTGCTGAATGGCATTAGGGAACCCGGACGCAACGGACGCTGCAGCCGGAGGCACGTTTGTTCGTGTTGTAAAGCAGCATATTCTTGTTGAAGTCGACCATTCTGGAGTCTCCGTTCTCACCGACGGACGATGTCCAGTAGTATCCTTCGCGTCCAGACGGTCCGGGAACGAGTCTGAGCACACCTGAGTTGTTCGCTAGTTGCCCTGCAGCAGGGAAGAACGAGGATGCGTTGGTGAATGCGAATCCATCTTCGAAATAGCCTTCGGTCAGTATCGAGGATGATGAGAAAGCGTTCTGGCCGTCAACGGTGAATCCTGTGAATACTTCTGCCGGGGCGACCATATATCCTTTTGGACAGGGGTCGTAGATGGTTTTTACCGGAGCCGTGTCATCAGGGTTGCCCCACAGGTAGTTGTTGCGGTGCTTGAGGTTTTCCTCGTCCGTGCCGGCTCCGAGCCCGTACCAGTCGAACATGTTGTTATAGGTGCCGGTGAAGAACATTTCGGGGAACTGGATGGCTTCTTGAAGAGTCGCTGCATCGGAAACTGTGGACGTGGCGTACCCTACCATGGGCTCATAGTCTGTCTCTGTAAAGGTTACAGCTCCGTCAAGAAGGTAGCCTGAGCCGTTGAATCCGATGTACGGTTCCTTGCGGCCCCACTGGTATTTAAGACCGTCGTAGGTACTGTAGCTGCCTTCGGGCTGCTCCCAGTCTCCCAGGTTGCGGTCCATGATGGTGAACTGTTTTCCTTCATTGTTGCTGCAGGTTACGTCACCGACCTCAGATGTGGCCCAAATATGCCAGCTCCATAGCACTGTCCCTCTGTCTCTGGGATATGGATCAATAACCGGAACACCGTCAGTCACGGCTATTACTGCATTGCCGTTGACAGTGCCGGAAGTGGTGAAGGCTACTTTCCCATCATCAGTCAACTCTATGCTGCTGATGACATTGCCGGCTTCAGTGCCTGTCTCCCAGATGACAAACACATCTTTCGGGTCGATAGTGACGGGAGCGTCTAACCCTGCTGTCGCGATGCCGTTGCCCATGACCGTGGCGTCAAAATAGTACGTCGTATTGGGCTGGGATACAATATAGCAGTTGGCATACAGGCCGTCAGAGTTGAGGTTGACGCCGGTCAGTTCTGTGGATGCGGCTGATACGCTCAACTCGTCATACGCGCTCAATCCCGCAGCGTTGAGCGCAATGACAGATACAGTGCCTTCTGTCTCGGCGAATGTGTTTTCCCTTGCCGGCGCGGTGATTTCAATCTCGTTCTCCACGAATCTGACCTTCCATCCATCGGGTTTGCTGATGGAGGTGTGAACGGCGCCGGTCATGGTGTAGCTGACGGATACGGTCTCGCCGAATGGAATCTTCAGAGGGCCTTCCTCTTCGAATGCGAAGCTAAGCCCGCTTGTGACAGGCAACTGGATTACAGTGCCGTCGTGGAGCTCAATTATCAGCATTTCTCCTTCAAAGCGGATGTCCCGGACTAAGCTCTCACCGCTTTGGCCTGAGGCTAAGACCCCGGTATCCTTCCATGTGTTCCCTCCGTCTGAGGAAATCTCCCAATTACCTGTCTCAGGGTTGATTCTGACCTGGGGGGCGGTGGCTGCAGCCGGTATTTTCTCCCCATTCTCGTCAGTGAGGAACTCAATGGAACCGTCCTCGGTCTCATATGCCCAATAGAAATTCCCATTTTCCTGAATAATTATTATCGACGGGGTGTAGCCGGTCTCTCCCACGCTGATTGTCACGGATGTCCCGTCAGAGAAAGTGATGGTCCATCCTTCCTCCGTCTCTACGGCAGAGTCGACGGTTACAGCATCGTTTAATTTTTCAAAGATGGCTTTAAGTGAGTTGATGTCATTCTGGAGCAGACCGGATGTCTTTTCCAACTCAGTGATTCTGTCCTGGAGCTCCTGCATCGAATTGCGCAGTTCCGAGTCGTCGTAAGAGCAGAATGTGAATGTGAAAGTGAGCAGTACGGCCGCAAGAATGCGTGCCGATAGTCTCTTGGATAGGCTAAATGTACTCATAAATTCAATTTTAGTGATTAAAACAATTACAAAGAAAGCGGATTGTGAGCAGAAAAGGATGAACATAGGTTCAGACAATGAAATTTTCAGTGTTTTTTTGTAATTCCGGAGCAATATGGCTATCTTGCATGTATGAATGAGGATTTGAAATCTTTGCTTAGGGAGGAGTGTAACTTCAAGCCTTCGGATGAGGTTCTTGATATGTTTTTGAACTCCATGACGGAAGAATGCGTTAAGCCGGCAAGCCGTATAATAGATTACGGTAGGGTTAATTCGGATGTTTACTGTCTTAAAAAGGGTATAGTCCGTCTTTTCCATGTGGAGGACTCGAAGGAGAAGACTTTCGGATTCGCTTTGCCGGGAACGGTATTTCTCTCGCCTCTTTCATTTTATCTCAATGCACCGGCGTTTATTATGGCCGAGACGTGCAAGTGCCCGGTTACTCTGCTCAGGATGGACCGGCAGACTTTCAACTCTTTAGTTGACAGGTCAGGAGAATTTGCCAGATGGATGCTGTCTTTGGCCACTGCCCAGATATGCATCTGCGAGAGGAAGCTGTCCATCATCAACGGCTCGGCAATGGAACGTTACAAGGCGGTGCTGGAGAACCGGCCTGAGATTTTGGAGTCCGTGACCAACCGCGTGCTGGCCTCGTATCTCGACATTACGCCCCAGCACCTCTGCCGCCTCAAAAAGCAGATAGTTTACTGATTCCCGCGCATCTTAAAGAAGAATCCGGATAAATCGGCCGCATGGAAATGCCGGACACTCAGAAACTTAAAAAGAGGCTGCGCCGTAAAGTTCATTACGACACAGCCGTCCTTGTTCTTATGTCAGGTTATTTGTTACCTGAATATTAGAGACTTGTTTTTCAGCATGGTCGGTGTCACTGACTGGTTGACCTTTATGGCAGGGACATTCTTGAGAATCTCCATTTTCCGTTCATTGCTGAGGCGCTCTTTTGTGAGTTTGACAGAGCCGGTGCGGCTGGGAGCATAGTATCCTCCTGACTCATCGTTAACGGATATAGCTCCACTCCATGTGCCGTCCCAAGTGTATCCAAGATCATCTACAAATTCAAAGGAGAACTCATATGTGCCGTCACCGTTGTTGGTAATGTTAAGATCGCCGGAAATGGCAGGTGCAAGGCCGGTAATGCCTATTGATGTGTATTCGAGGTATGCGGTTCCGTAAATGTATGTGCCGTCAAAAGATCCGGGAATGTATTCCCCGGCGTTGAATTCTCCGGTATTAAGGTTTCCGGCAGTGTACGTTCCTGTGGGAATGCCGGCCTCCAGTCCCTCGGGAGTACTTAGAAGTTCGATTGCCAGTCCATCACCTATTTTGCCTGCGGGATCAATGTTTATCATCCAGTTGTCAGTGCCGTTGGCGTAGTAGTCACCGTAGTAGTATGCAGTGGCAGTAGCTCCGTCCATAGTCAGAGTGTAGTCACCGGTCAGAGTGGAGACCGGGCCGGGCAGATTGCTGACTTCCAGAGCCCCGGAGTAATTGCAGTTTATTGTGAGGCCTTCATCTGTGGTGAACTCACATTTGATGGTGTATTGTCCATAATTGCCGGAGATGTCCATATGTCCTCCGGTAATTAACTGGTACTCACTTCCTCCCATCTCATCTATTACTCTTACGTACGTTCCCATGTAATAACCGTAGAACTCAAAGCCTGTGCTGACAGTGAATTCAGAGTATTCATCGGTGACCTCGTAATATCCGTTGACCATTTCTCCACTAAGATCAACCGGCATGTATAAATCCACAGCGACGATTGAGCCGGGAGGAGTCACATAACCTTCGGCATCGACCGGCATGTCAGTGAGCTGTAACGAGACATTCATAATCTCCCCGTCATCATTGACGTAGCTGGCTAAGGCTGTTGTAGCCTCTACGTTTATGGTCTCAGGCTCAGGATCGTCTCCTCCGCCGGGATCTTCTGTGGCACCATTATATGTCACATGGTGGGTGTTTCCATCCGCATCAGTTAAGACAGCATCCAGAACCATATTATTATCTTCGTATGTGATGGTGACAGTTCCTTCCGTCAGGTAACAGTCCAGAATGATATCGCCTGATGTTTCCGTTATGTTTACCCTGGAGTAATCAGAGCAGACAGTCATGTCTGCCATGTCCGTGGTGATTGTATACGTGCCGGCGGGAGGCAGAGAGCTGTCACTGTCAGCATAGATGTCAAAATATAGTAAGCAGTTCCATTAGGGTAGAAACCACCGCTGCCGGCCTCTTGGTCTGAGATTGACATGTAGTAGTTGAGCATGCCTTGTGGGCCTTGGTAATAGTATATCTCTCGGTATGTCATCTCATATTCGAAGTCGTATTGTGAAGCTGGCGGTTCGTTTGCCTCCTGTACGGCCTCAATGGACTCGCTGACAGTCTCGGTGCCGTTGTAGGTGTACGTTACAGTGATGGTAGCCTGTCTCTCCTCTTCAGTGTCATTTGCTGCTACGCTGAAGGTTATGGCTCCATCTGTATCGCAGTTGATGTCTGTAATCCAACCGGCGTCTCCTGCGTCCGCGGATATGCTTCCATCCTCGGCGGGATCTGTGATTTCGTACTTAATAGTGTAGGAGCCTCCGTCCGCAGCCAGTGCCAATGGGTCTTCTGTGGTAATGGTGATTGTGGGTACAGGCTCCTCACCGGGCTGCATTACAGCCTGAGACACATTTACTACGGCATTGACGGTCTTGTCTTCACCGTATACGTATGTGAGCGATACAGTGCCCTCGCGGAGCTCTTCAGTCTCATTGGCCTCGACACGGAAGCGGACTTCATCATCGGTGGTAGTGAAGTCGCTCATCCATGTGTCAGACGGTTCTGCTTCGAGACGACCGTTTTCTACGGGGTTGTCTATACTGTAGACGAAACTGGCACTTCCCCCTGCGGGAGGAAGCTCTATGACGGTCTCGGTGTCAACATTGATGATAGGATCTGGCACAACTTTCTGCTCTTCATTATCACAGCCAGCCAGAAGAAGGGCTGTGATTGCCATTGCGGCCGTAATTCTTAATTTTTTCATATAGTTTTATTTTAAAGTGAATGTAAGTATAAGCAGCAAAATGTCAAGAACGTATCTTGTGTCAAAGATACGGAAAATTATTGAAATTAGGAAACATACTGGCAAAAAATCCATGCAACCGCATCAAAAAATAGAACGACTGTCAATCATGCACAGTGGAGAGTGAACCGAAATAGTGGAAAAACGCGATACTTTCCATCGTGGGGATAGCAGTGTGGCCGTTGGTGGGACACCTATCCTCTGCTTCATTATAGCAATGCGCTAAATACATGTAAGTTATAAACGCAAGTCTAAGGACAGGGGTAGGCAAAATCAGGCAAAACATACAAAAATCACGCCCCCTATCCTCAGAGCATTTTAGTGTACACATTGAATCTCAGCCAGTTAATTGATTGCTACCGAGGACAGGTCCTCGTTTACTAAACAGTGGCGGAAAAAGACCGGCCACCCGCGGCTCCAAAGGGAGAGCCCGCCGTGAAGCAGTGGGAGTGCCTGGTCTTTTCGACTGCCGGATTGTCATGCCATGGTGGGAAATGAGCCGAAGTCACTGGAAAACAATGAGTACGTCCAGAGACACCTGTGAAACCAGTGGACAGGCAGACAGTGGATAAATCAACAACGGAGTCCAGACATACGGTTTGTTTTTGATGCGGTTGTACTGGCTGTCTCTTAAAATCTTTTGAAAAAGTTCAAAACAGTTCTTAAATTTGTAGAATGAACTGGAGTGAACTGAGCCTGCCGATAACCGACCCGACGTGGATATTCCTGATCGTGCTGCTGATCATACTTTTCGCGCCCCTGCTGTTCAACCGGCTGAGGATACCGAATATCATCGGCATGATACTGGCCGGCGTGCTCATCGGCGAGCACGGACTCAACCTGCTGGCCCGCGACAGCAGTTTCGAGCTGTTCGGCAACGTGGGTCTTTACTACATCATGTTCCTGGCCGGTCTGGAGATCAACATGAGCGATTTCAAGCGCAACCGGAAAAAGGCCGCTGTCCTGGGCATGCTGGCATTCCTGATTCCCATCTCGATAGGGTTCATCGTCAACACGACGCCGCTCGAGTACAGCGTAGTCACCTCCATCCTGCTGGCCAGCATGTACGCCTCCTACACCCTCATCTCCTATCCGATAGTGCTCAGACTCGGAGTCTCGCGCCAGAGAAGCGTAAGCATCGCCGTAGGAGCTACAGCTGTCACAGACACCCTGACCCTGCTCGTGCTGGCAATCATAAGCGGCATCTACCAGGGAGGGACAGGGCAGATGTACTGGATAGGCCTGGCGATAAAGGTCGTGCTGACAGGTGCCCTCATAATGTACTCGGTTCCACGCATAGCCCGTTGGTTCTTCCGCAAGTACGACGATACCATCATGCAGTTCATCTTCGTAATGGTACTGCTTTTCGCATCGGCCGGCCTCATGGAGACAGCCGGACTCGAAGGCATACTCGGAGCCTTTCTGGCCGGCATACTCCTGAACCGCCTCATACCCAACATATCACCTCTCAAGAGCCACATAGAATTCGTCGGCAACGCACTCTTTATCCCGTTCTTCCTGATAGGAGTGGGCATGCTGATAGACCTGCGGGTAATCTTCGGACACGGAGACGCGCTGAAGGTAGCCGCCGTAATGACCGCCACAGCCATCACCGGCAAATGGCTGGCCAGCTTCGTGACACAGAAGATTTTCCGTATGTCACGGACCGAGCGCAGGCTGATGTTCGGACTGAGTACCTCGCAGGCCGCAGCCACTTTGGCCGCAGCACTTATCGGCCATGAAATCATTCTACCGGACGGAAGCCGTCTCCTGAGCGACGATGTGCTCAACGGCACCATACTGCTCATTCTGGTCACCTGCATCGTCAGCTCACTCACCACACAGAGCGCGGCACGAAAGACAGCTGTAGTCCAGCCGGCTGCCGACAGCAATTCCGATACAGACCAGGAGAAGATCCTGATACCGGTCGCAAACCCCGATACCGTGAAGGACATGGTATGTTTCTCCCTCGCTGTCCGCAACCCGAAAATCACAGACAACATACATGCTCTCAGCATCATATATGACAGCGACAATCAACAGGCGGTCAATACCGGCAACCGTAACCTCGAGACTGCCGCGAAAATAGCCGCCTCGGCTCATGTCGACCTGAAAAAGATAAGCCGATACGACATCAACATCGCTTCAGGAATCATCCACACGGTCAAGGAGCACAACATCACCAGCCTGATCATCGGACTGCGCCGGGACTCGGATATCAAGAGCTATGTCATAGGCAATCTGGCCACCAACCTGCTCCGCAGCCTGTGCTGCGAGATCATGGTCATGCGTCTCATGGTTCCGATCAACACTCTGGGCAGGATAATCATAGCCGTACCGCCCAAGGCCGAATACGAGCCCGGATTCCGGAAATGGGTGGAGCATTTCGGCCGCCTTGGCAATTCCTTGGAACGCCGACTGGATTTCTTCGCCACTGACAGCACCATTGCCGTACTGCAGCCCTTGATGATGGATGAATTCAAAAGCACGGAGGCCACCTTCCAAAGAATTGACAGCTTCGACAGCCTGCCCTCGCTGATATCACAGACCGGCAGCGACAGCCTGCTCGCCGTCATCAGCGCACGGCAGGGCTCCATTTCCTACGACAGCTCGTTCGAGCGCCTGCCCAAGATGCTCGGCAAGGACCTCATCAAGTCAAGCCTCATCCTGCTGTATCCGGAAAAATACGATGAATCAGGCCACAGTCTCAATTAACACATGAACATGAAAATTCCAATATCCCATATTGCAACGATAATTCTACTGCTGACCGCCTCTCTCGGCAATCTTGCGGCGCAACATGTAAAAACCGGTATCGACGTACTGGAGGAGAACGGTTTCGAGCAGGTGCGGGGCAAGCGGATAGGACTTGTGACCAATCCCACCGGAGTGGACCGGTACCTCAACTCCACGGTCGACGTGCTCTTCAATGCCCCTGACGTGGAGCTGGTCGCCCTTTTCGGTCCTGAGCACGGGGTAAGAGGCAACGCACATGCCGGCGAGCACGTGGCCGGACAGGCTGTCGATTCCCGTACCGGAGTGCCGATCTTCTCGCTCTACGGGAAAAGCCGGATGCCGTCGGCATCACAGCTGGAGGGTCTGGACGCGATAGTCTACGACATACAGGACATCGGCTGCCGCTCCTACACATATATAAGTACAATGGGCAATGTGATGAAAGTGGCCGCGATGGAGGACGTTGAGATGATTATTCTCGACCGGCCCAATCCTCTTGGAGGACTGAGGGTCGAAGGGCCCGGAGTGGATGATTCTCTGATATCGTTTGTAGGACAATACAATATCCCCTATGTCTACGGCCTGACTTGCGGTGAGCTGGCCATGCTGCTCAATGAGGAGGGAATGCTAAAAGTCACCGGCAGCCGCGGACAGGACAGCACTGTCAGATGCAGGCTTACGGTAGTGAGAATGGAGGGCTGGACCCGCGGCATGAGCTGGGACGACACCGGACTGATGTGGGTGCCCACCTCGCCCCATATCCCGACACCGGAAGCCGCGTATTTCTATCCGGCCACCGGAATACTGGGTGAGCTGGGATGTCTCTCCACCGGCATCGGCTACACCCTGCCGTTCGGAATGATAGCTTGCGAGGGCATGGACGCTGACCTGCTGGCCTCACGCATGAACGCCCTTTATCTGCCTGGCCTGCTGTTCCGTCCCGTCTACGCCACACCATTTTACGGCTCGCTGAAAGGCAAGGAGCTCGGAGGTGTCCAGATATACATCACGGACTTCAAGACAGCCCGCCTTTCCGAGATACAGTTCTACGCCGTACAGGTCATAGCCGGCATCAGACCGGAGTTCAATCCTTTCAATGTCCCGGCTCAGCGCCTGGAGATGTTCGACAAGGTAACAGGCTCGAAAGCCGTCCGCATGGAGTTCAGCAAACGGCTCAGGTATGAGGATATCTTCCATTTATGGAATGACTTTGCAGAAAAATTTCAGAAGATGTCACAAAAGTATTACCTTTACGGAATCAATTGATGACCTATGAAGTTTTCAAGGCTGGCCATACTACTATCCTTTACCGCTGTCCTTTTTCTGTCCGCGGCATCCTGCCGGCAGGAAAAAGAAGCCGATTACGTTCTGGAGGCAGCAGTACTGTCCGGAGAATACAACGGAAATATAGGGAACAACGGTGAGCACAATTATTACATTCACTTATCCGACAAAGGCTTCAGTGCTGACGGTAAATCCATATCGAACGGAAACTATTACCGCTTTGATATTTTCGCACCAGGGCCTGTCCGTCCGGACATCATCTCCATACCTACCGGCAGATATGTCCTGGGGACCAAAAATGCAACAGTGTGCGGCACTTTCACACCTGAACTTTCCTCCTATTTCATCAATGGCCCGTGCGGCTCACCTGAGACCGTACTTGCCTTCAGTCACGGAACTCTTGACATTACCTGCAAGGATGACATCTACACCTTCGAGGCCATGCTTACAGACATTTCCGGCATGACACACAGTGTCAGATACACCGGAGCGCAGCATCTTGCTGACCGCTCAGGAGATACCGTTCCGGATTACCTGCCGCTGCAAGAGGACATAGAGATCAACTGTCATACCCTGGCCGCCGTCAATTACGGACCCGTCAACGGTTTTGACAACGTTATAATCTCCATGACAGACATGACGGCTGACAGCGTCAGTCATGTCACACCTCCGGGCAGCATCCTGACACTTGACTGCTATATGCCGGTCGACGAGGCCGGAATCATCCCCGGCAGATATGAGATATCCGACTTGTGGGGAATGAAAGACTACACTCTGAGTCCCGGAGAGGAGAGCAACGGACAATACGTGGGCTCGCATGTGCAACTGTTCAAGGAAGACAGATCGTATCTGGGATTCCTATCCTCCGGCACTGTCTACATAGAGCGTATAGCGGCAAACGACAGTACCGTATACTCCATCGAAACAGAACTGGTCACATCATCCGGCAATACAGTCGTGTGTCTCTACGAAGGTACGATAGGACTGACGGCAGCATCCACCGAGACAGCTGCTGCTCCTGGCAATACATTCTCCCGCCCCGTATTCAACCCCATCACACGCTCCCACTTCATCCTTCGCAGCAAGCTGTAACCGGACATCGATAAGAACCGTCACGTACATCACTTACATACTTCTCGAAGCAGACGACCGAAAGACACCAAAAGAGAGTGTACCTGTCTCGACGGAAACGGGCACACTCTCTCCTAAGGTAAAACCAGAGTCAGATCAGAACTGAATGACCATGGAGGCCATTCCCGGAACGGTCAGCGAACCGGTACTGCTGGAGACAGTCGCTCCAGTGAGGATGTCGCAGCCTGCGAAGGTAACGGATGACGCACCAGTTCCGGCCACAGCACGTGCCTCTGCAGCGGCATCGAAGATCTCGGCATAGTGTGCCCAGTCGAGGGAGACAGGCTCCACTCCGTTGTTGATGACCACCATCACCAGATCCTTGAAGTCGGGAGTATAGCGGAAATACACGTAGGTATTCACCAGGTCGCCGAACGGCATGAAGTGCTTCAGCTTGCCGGCGGTGACAGCCGGCGAGGTCTTCCTCCACTGCATCAGGGTGCGGGCATGGTCGAACATCTCGTTCTGAAGGTCAGTCCTGCCGGCAGAGGTGAAGGCGTTGACCTTGTCTCCGGGCCAGCCGCCGGGAAAGTCGGTCCTCCACCAGGCGTCGCCCTTGCCTATCATCTCCTCGGGTCCGTGCATCAGAATCTCATCCCCGTAGTACCACTGGGGCACTCCGCGCATGGTCAGCAGCAGTGTCGTGGCATTCTTCATCCTCGCCAGCACTGTCTCGTCCGGATCCTTGTAGGTGCCGAAGCGGATGGCCGGACGCTCCATGTCGTGATTGGTTATAAAGGTCAGCAGGTTGTAGGGATTGTAGTAGGCAAAATCGAGGGCCACAGAGTTGTACACGCGCTTGATGCCGTCATCGTAGCCCAGATTGTCATTCTGCACGAATGCCTCAGTCAGAGCGTCTGTCAGGGCAAAGTCCATCACCATGGGCAGGTGCGAGGTGTAGCCGTCGGCATTGGTCTTGAAGCCTCCGTCAGCGGTGCGGCAGCCCTCCCAGTAGGCTATCTGCTGGGTATTGTGGAACCAGCACTCGCCCACGAGGGTGAAATTCGGGAATTCCTTGAGAATCCCCTCAGTCCAGGCGGATATGTCCTCCTTGCGGGTGTAGGGATAGGTGTCCACGCGGATACCGTCCAGATCGGCGTATTCTATCCACCACACGGCCAGCTGGATGTAGTACTGGAGACAATAGGGGTTGCCCAGGTTCATGTCCGGCATCGAGGTGTCGAACCAGCCGGTCACGCAGGCATCCAGGTCTGTCCGGGCCGCATGAGGGTCGGAATGTCCGGACATGGCATAGTTGGAGCGCGTAAACGTAGGATGCTGGTGGATCCAGTCCTGGAAAGGCAGGTCGTTGTACCACCAGTGGGCGGTGCCGCTGTGGTTGGGCACGATGTCCTGGATGAACTTGATGCCCTTCTCATGGGCGGCTGCCACGAGGGAGCGGTAAAGTTCGTTGGAACCGTAACGGGGGTCTATCTGATAATAGTCCGCGCAGGCGTAGCCGTGGTAGGAATAGGCCGGTTCGTTGTCGAGGGTAATGGGAGTGGGCCAGATGGCTGTGATACCGAGGTCGGCCAGATAGTCCAGATGGTCCATGATGCCCTGCAGGTCACCGCCGTGACGCCCGCCCGGCAGCTTGCGGTTGCCTTTCTCGGCGGTCAGGGGCGAGGAATCGTTCTTCTTGTCCCCGTTGGCGAAACGGTCCGGCATGAGCAGGTACACCACGTCGGAAGGGCCGAAGCCCACCCTCTCGCGGGAGCCTTCCCTGCGCTCGCCTATGTTGTAGGCAAATGTCCCGGTCCTTCCGTCGGGATAGTTGATGGTAAATGTATACTCCCCGGGAGTCAGGTTGTCGGCAATCTCCAGGTCCACGAACAGGTAGTTCGGGCTCTCGGCATAATGCACGGCCTTGACCGTAATCCCGTCGGAAGCCACGCTCACTCCGGCACCGGAAAGCCCGGGAGCGTGGAGCATCAGGGTCAGAGGGGTCTCCATACCCGTCCACCAGCAGGGCGGCTCAACGCGCAGTCCCTCCTGCGCACCGGCGGCAGAGGCTATCGAGGTAAGTCCCACCGTTGCCAGAATGGTCGTCAGTAAATTCTTCTTCATATTCTATCAGATTTCCAATTAAAAAACAAATTCATAGCCGTGGGCAGGCAGGGTGTAGCTCTTGCCGGCGATGCTTCCCTCGGAGACGGTCACCGTCACCTCCTCAGCGGAGAAATTGAACACGGCCGCAAAGCCGTCGCTGCCGTCAGCGAGCCTGCGCTCGAAGGAGAATACCTGCTCCGGCATGTCGTTGGCCAGAATGACCATCGGCGCTCCCTCGCGGGGAGCATACATCGACGGATGTGCATTCCTCATGGCTATAAGGTCCTTGTAGAACTGCGTATATCCACCGCGGTCCTCCCAGACGATAGGGTCGCGCATGAAGAACTCCAAGGAGTTATCGTTGCCCACTTCCTGTCCGCTGTAGATAAGCGGCATACCCGGCTCGGCGAATGTCAGGGCGGCCATCTGGCGGGCAGCCTCCCCCATCCTCTCGAACTCGGTGCCGTTCCAGGAGTTCTCGTCATGGTTGGAAGTAAAGTTCATCTCGATGCTCTCCACCGGCAGCTTGCCCTCATGCTCCACGCGGTAGGCGGCATACTCAGCGGCAGTGGCCTTACCCTGTGCGAGCCTGTTCATATACGCATGGTTGGACCAGCCGTAATAGGCATCGAAGGCATCGGTCATCAGAGCGGGCTCCTCGGACTCGGCCAGCATGAACAGGTCGGGACGCACCTGACGCAGCGAGGCCACGGCATCGTTCCAGAAATCCACCGGCACCTCATGGGCCACATCGCAGCGGAAGCCGTCCACTCCCACCTCGGACACCCAGTAAGTCATGGCATCGAGCATGGCCGCACGCATATCAGCATTGTCGTAGTTCAGTTCAGCCACATCGGTCCAGTCGAAAGGAGCCACAGGCGTACCGGTACTGTCGTCCATCACATACCAGTCGGGATGCTCGGATATCCAGGCATGGTCGCGGGAGGTGTGGTTGGCCACCCAGTCCAGAATGACCTTGAAGCCCAGCTCATGGGCCTTGTCCACTACGGAGCGGAAGTCATCGATATCCCCGAACTCCGGATTGACGGCCTTGTAGTCGCGGATGGAATAGTAGCTGCCAAGCTCTCCCTTGCGCTCCACCTCTCCGATCGGATAGACGGGCATGAACCAGAGAATGTCCACTCCCAGTTCCTGGAGTCTGGGCAGATGCTCCTCGAAGGCCTTGAAAGTACCTTCCTTGGTGTACTGGCGGACATTGACCTCGTATATTACGGCATCTGCTGTCCATTCAGGATGAATGACATTTGTTACAGGAGACACTGTCTCCTTACCGGCATTTCCAGCGCATCCCGCAAGTAAGAGCACGAGCACCGGGACTGTTATTGTCTTTAAAAACTTCATAACTTGTTATTATTTTGAATTGACTATACTGAATGAAAAAGGCGCGGTCTCCACAGCCACTGAGCCGGAGCCGTCATACTGCAGTCCGAACGGCAGGTCGAATACTTTGCGTACCGGCTCGGAAGACTTGTTCAGGGCCACAAGCACATACTCGCCCATATACACACGCATATAGGCCAGATAATCCTTATCAGCGGACAGCAGGTACCAGTCTCCGTAAAGCAGAGGCATACTGGAGGAGCGTTCCGCAGTAAGGGCACGTACCGTGTCAAATACATCGGCCTCGTGCCTGTTGCGCGGCTCGAACTGAGCCCAGCGGCGGTTGTCCGGATCATTGCCTCCGGGCTGTCCCCATTCGTCACCGGTATAGATGACAGGTATGCCGGGCAGGGTCATGTTCATGGCGTGCAGCATGGCCAGCTTGCGGTAGGCCACAGTATCGCTCACGCCTATCTCGCGTTTCCAGCCGGCGGCCTTGTAGTCCTCGCCCGGAACAAGGTCCCCTCCTACGATAGACACGTAACGGGCCCGGTCATGGTTGCCGGAGATGACACCCATCAGATTGTGATAGCCGTAGGTGTGCAGGCTGGCGTCTATCGTCCCTGCCAGGTCGGCGAAAGAGCCTTCCGGTGTGGACGTTGCCCAGATGTATGTATCATAGATATTGAAGTCAAACTGACAGTCCAGCATACCGGTGCGGACATAGGACGAGATGAGCTCAGGCGAGCCGTAGGTCTCCCCTATCTGGAACACGCTGCGGTCCGGCACCCTCTCCAGCAGCTTGCGGGTCAGTTTGCGCCAGTACACCTCGGGGATGTGCTTCGTGGCGTCATGGCGGAATCCGTCGAAGTCATACTCCCGCATCCAGAATACGGCCGAGTCGGTCATCGGCTCATTGACATCCTCCCTCTCCAGGTCCAGCGTCGGGATATGTTTGTCAAACCATGTGGTCAGACGGAACTCGTCCCAGAGTTCCAGATTGGGCCTGCCGTCCGGGGTGAATTCCGGGGTCTTCCAGTCCGGATGGGCCTGCAGGAGCGGGCTCTCCACGTGCAGGTGATTGGCCACATAGTCCAGGATGATGTTCTTGTCATCCCCGTGTACGTCGGCTATCAGGCCGCGCAGTTCCTCCGGCGTACCGTAACGGGGATCAATCTTGGTCATATACACCGGCCAGTAGCCGTGGTATCCGGTAAAGCGGGTATATGGATCCTTGTTGAGTCCCCAGACGGTATAAGGGTTCTGGGTTATCGGAGATATCCACAGGGTGTTCACTCCGAGTGTATCGAAATACCCCTCCCGCAGCCTGGCGTCTATGCCGGCCAGGTCACCTCCGTAATAATCGGCCTTAGGAAGCACGTCGGGACGGTTGGCTTTCCAGTCGTTGGCGGTATTGCCGTTGACGAAACGGTCCACCATTATCTGGTACATAATCCAGCCTTGACGGTCAGTCCTTTCCAGTTCCGAAGCCGCAGCCATCACTCTCCCGTAGCGCACGGGCACGAGGATATCGCTTCCGGCCCCCTCGGCATTGTAGGTATAGATACGGATATAGGAGCGTTCCATGTCCTCTGCATTGTCGGGAATATGCACGGTGAACTCCCCGTCCTTGCGGTAAGACATGAATTTATGGTCAAGTAAGGTGTTCTGCCACAAGACAAGATAACCTGCCGGAGAATTCTGTGCCCTCACTGTAAATTCCCTGCCCCCCATATTGCTGCCTATGGTAGCCATTGACGGAACGGCTGCTCCGGCCGGTGTCTTCCACTTCAGCACGATCACTCCGCTCTCTTCTCCGGATGTCACTCTGACCGTTGACACGTTGCGCGAAGAAGGACCTGCGACAAGCATCACAGTATCCATATCATCCACTGACACAGGTATTACAGTGTAGTCCTCACTGCTGACAGCATCTACTTTCTCTATCTTGGGGAAATAGTCCCTGACTATCAGCAGAGTGGTATCCCCGGAAATCAGACAGGGCATGGCGGGAGCCGACTCCTCGTTGAAAAACGGAGCCCGCTCCACCCTATATGAGCACGATGCCGACACAATAAAAACAAGCGGCATCAGCAGCCTCATGTACTTTATACGATTCTTATTCATTTTTATCTCGTTTTTCTACAAATCAAACACTACTGACGAATACGGTCCCATCATCAGTCTGGGCTGAGAGCCGCTTTCATTCATAAACACATCCCCCTGCACGGCCACTGCGCCATACACAGTATCGTGAAGCAGGAAATTAATCTCCGAACCGCTGAAATTGTGCAGGACAAGCACGCGGTCTCCTTCGTAGTCCATAATCCAGGCGCATAGAGCAGGCAGGGCTGTCAAAGACTCATTGTACAGGTCATGACGCACCATCTTTCCATTTGCAAGTGCGGGAACAGCATTGCGCGCCAGCGCAAAATCCTTGTACACCCGGAACACCGATGCCGAATCTGCGGTCTGTTCCATGACAGATGCCGCTCCGAGGCTGACATCAGACTTTCCTGCATACGCGTACAGGTCTGGCGTATAGCTGTCTCCCCAATTCATAGGAGTCCTTACATACTCATCGCCCTGATCCTTGACTCCGGTATATCCCAGCTCCTCACCATAATATATATAAGGTGCACCGCCGGCTGTCAGCAACACTGCCCCTGCCAGCTTCATTTTCGCAGTCGAACCGCCGAGATCACTTCCCGCACGGTTCTCATCGTGGTTGGAGAGCTTGGTCGCCTCGATATAGTCCGGACGGACTGCTGCATATTCATCCTGATAGGACAGAATATCCCTGACAAACGTATTCCCGACACCCCCGTTAATGGCCGCCGACAGCCTCCACCAGAAAGAGAAATCAAAGGCAGCGGGCAAGCCGGCGTAATATGGAGCCACCTCGTTATGCTCGGAGAATACCTCCCCGACCATATAGAAAGGCCCGTCTCCGGAATAATAACCGTCCATGGCCTCGTAGAACTTTCCGAGGAAGACCGGATTCTCGTTGGAGCCGGCGTTATGATAAATATGTTTCACCGCATCCAGACGCATACCGTCTATCCCGGCATCTATCCACTGTCTGCCTATGCGCACCATCTCCTCAAACGCCGGGGACTGCTCCGCACTTTCCGCAGGACCGTAGTTGAGGTCAGCGAACCAGCTGGTCCACATGTGGGAATGGTAGTAGAGAGTACCGGGCATGAGCAGATCATGGACTGCGTTGTTGTCACTTGATGTAAACAGAGGATACTCCACACCGTACTCTATTACCGCGTCCGCGGCATCTGCCGCCCCGTACTTGGTACCCGGAGTCCAGTCGTCCGTTCCCTCCGTCCGTATCAGAAAACCCCATGGAGAATCGAAGTCCACCGCCAGGGAATAAAGCCCGTTCCCGTCATCATGGAACTTTACATAACGCGCCGGGTCACCCATATACAGATACTTGTCGCTGTCAGTATCCGGAGCGGTGTTCTCACTGTCCGCCGGGCCGTCCGACTCCGTCACGGTAAGTAAAGGATGAGCCGGATCCGACCAGTCCAATACGAACTCCATGACCCCTTTTGCGGAATTTCCTGCCACGAACCACTGTCCGGCGTCATATCCTCCGGAACCCTCCGTGGCTATCATCGGGATATTGCCGGCCTCTATATCCGCGGCGGGATTCTCCGAGAAAATGTAGAAGTCCCTGTACGGGCTGTCCCCGCTCTCACAGGCCTCCAGGAACCAGGGATGATCACTGCCTGTATGGTTGAGCACGTAATCCATGTATATCCTGATACCGCGGTTGTGCGCCGCCTCCACCAGGGCCTTGAAATCATCCATTGTCCCGAACTCCGGATTGACAGTCCCGTAGTCCGTTATGTCATAGCCGTGATAGGACATGGCCGGATGTACCGGAGAAAGCCATATGGCAGAAACTCCCAGTGAATCCAGATAGTCCAGTTTGTCTATGATACCCCGAAAATCCCCTATGCCGTCCCCATCGGAGTCCGCAAAAGAGTATACCAGAAGCTGATATGTTATACCGCCGTGTTTGGTTCCATCCCACTCCGGAGGAAGTGCCCTCACCCGCAGCCCGTCCTCTTGTCCGCTGTCCGTGCCGGAAGAACCGGGCCTGCACGACAAAAACATAAGAACAGAAACACATATCAGGACTATGTAATACAACGTCGCTCTCATAAGGAATAATGATTTAAAAAAGGGCGGGTAACAATCTTTCCCGCCCCTGAATATTTTCTTGTCCCGTTATTCTACAGGCGCACCGTAATCCTCCGCGCTGATGACAGCTGTAGGATTGTCCCAGTCGTTGAGGTCAAGATAGATACGGTAGTTACCGGCCTCTATGCTTATATTGTCACCGCCCTGTGAGAGAGGCGCGTCGACTGTTCCGCCCCAGTTGGTATCCCACAGACCGTCAAGCCTGAACTTGAATCCTCCGGCAGCGGGGAACTCGACATCGGCATAGAATCTCTGGTCGGAGCGCATCTGTGTCATGACGATATCAGCTCCGTCAGCCCATCCCGTAAGATCACCGACGATGCCGACCTGATTGAAGCCCTTGTTCATATTAAGAGTCAGGGATGACTTGACAAAATGGAAGCTGTAGTAACGGTAAGTCGAATAGTTTGTGATGTTGCCGCTGCCTCCGTCATCCCACAGAGTGATGGAAGGAGCTTCGGGATCGGTTGAAGTCATACTTCCTGAGCCCCAGTTGCCGTTGTCCCAGTTGGCGTCTCCTGTCAGCTTGAAACCATTGGTCTCATAGCCTTCACCGAAGTCAATCACACCAACATAATTCTCCTCGTCCTCGGCATAGCTGTACAGGAAGAGAGTCTGACTGTGATCCCAACCGCAATAGTCTCCGATAACATATACCTTAGGATATACCTTGGCCATATCATAAGGAGTTACTGTCGTGGCTATCGGGTTGGAGGCCACTTCTGTGCCGGCCACTACACTGGATTCTCCCATAATGGAGGCGACCACATATATTTCCACATCCACAGGCTCGCCGAAAGCGGCTCCCAGGCCCAGGACGGACCCGTTGAAGTCAGCTGTTCCGATTACCATTGACAACGGCTCATCTCCGACCGTACCGTTGAGAGTTCCTATTGCCTGACGGTTCGCAAAGCTGCTGCCTGCAAGATCCACATAAGCCGTATAGGAACGGGCCACCTCCACACCGAAGTCTGTAGGCGTGAAATTCAGCGAGAAGAAAGACTCAACCGAGTCTGCCAGCTCGTAGCTCTCGTCTATTGGTTCAAGGACGGAAGGCACTGCATCTTCAGGATTGAACACAGGTCCTTTCTCCACAGTGCAGGCCGTAAGCAGCAATGCCGACACCACCAATACAGTATTTAAAATCTTTTTCATCATAATCAGATTTATAAGTCGTTAAACATTACATTCCGCCGTATCCCGGATTCTGTTCCAGCTTGTTGCTGGTATTGATCTCGGTCGTAGGTATGGGGAACAGGTTGAAATGATCGTCCACGCCCTGGCCGTCATACATACCGCCTTTCCATTCCCACACGTAATCATCGGTAGTGAACAGTCCGAACCGGATCAGGTCCTGACGCCGCATGTTCTCCCAGTAAAACTCACGTCCCCGCTCATCGATGATGTCGTCGAGAGTAACTGTAGACAGCGGCTCCAGACCGGCTCTCTCACGGACTGCGTTGAATGCTTCCAGTCCTTCGGCGTCAATGCTTCCTCTGCGAAGCTGCGCCTCCGCCAGCATCAGGTAGGCATCGGAAGCCCTGAATATAGGATAGTCTGTATTGGGATAGCCTGCCGTACTGCTGATATTGGTCCCGTCGTGATTGAGGTTGGTGAACTTCATCTGGCAGTAGCCGTTGGTAAAGTCGGACTGATCCAGCACGTTCTTGATATGAGAGTCTCCGAACTCACTTCCGTCAGTGAAGATATACCTGGCGTCAGTCTCTTCATTGCCTGCGAACAGGTCTATCAGCTGAGCCGTAACCACGAGTCCGCCCCAGCCGTCATTGACTCCGAGAGCCGCCTGCCATTCGCTGTTGCCGGAGACGATAGAGGACTTAATGACAAAATTGGTATTTCCGTAGGACTGGATCAGGTCAGCATCGCTCTGTACCGCGAAGATTATCTCATTGAACTGGTTGTTGTCAGCACTGAACAGATAGGGATAAGGTGTATCCAGAGGATAGGAGCTGATAATGCTGCGGCACTCCTCTATGCACTTGTCCCATTCGCCGGCAATGGCCGGACGGCCTTCTCCGCCGTACTTGGGATCATCGCAGTTGGTGAATATCTGCGAGTTCAGGTACAGCTTGGCCAGCAGCATGGTGGCGAACTCCTGGCTGCAGCGGCCATACTCTGTACCGGCGGCGGGACGCAGGTCCTTGCGGAAACCGTTCTCCCCGCCTATCTCGTCCACCAGCCACTCGTAGAGCTGATAACGGGACACCTGGTCAGGGCCTTCAGTGGCACTGATCGGGTCTTCCTCGGTAGCAAACGGCACATTGCCGAACAGGTCGATGGCATGATAGTAGCTCAAGGCCCTAAGCGCCCTGGCCTGGGCTATCATATAGTCCATCTCCTCGCCCTGAAGGTCAGCGGGAGCGGCATGAGCCTGACGGATGAACTCGTTGCACAGACCTATCTGATAGTAGATACGCGAGAACATCGCTGTCACGAACACATCGGAGGTAGTCCAGCTCAGACCGTGCAGAGACCTGATGGTCTGGTCGTTCCACGTACAGCTGGCCTCGTCGGTAGGCAGTGTGCAGACATTGAAAAGGGCCCTCATATACTGACCGAAGCCGCCGTCGATACCGCTGATGTCCGGAGACGAGTCAGGTCCTTCGGACGCGCTCACTGCCAGCGAGCCGTAGCACTTTGCAAGAAGCTGCTGGAAAGCCTCGATACTGTTCAGCACCTTGTCGGGAGAATTGATATCTGGATCTATGGGAGACACATCCAGGTCATTGACACAGGAAGGCGTGAACAGCGCCACGGCCGATACCATCAATGATACTAATACTGTTGTATATTTTTTCATGATAACTTTCTCTTTAGACGGTTAGAAATTGTACTTGAGACCGATGATGTAAGTACGGGGACGGGGATACAGGTTGTTGTCGATACCGTTGAACACCTCGGGGTCTATACCTGAGTATTTGGTAAATGTAGCCACGTTCTGTACTGTTCCGAAGATACTGAGAGCACCGCCCTTGTCCAGGTCAAACAGATAGCTGAGGGTGATACGGTCAATCTTGAAGAACGAGCCGTCCTCCAGCCAGTAGTCGGACAGATAAGCTGCGTTGTTGAAGCCCAGGGACATGGCATTGCCGATACAGTTGCGGACGAAATTATTGGTCCACAGGTCGGAGAGCAGCGAAAGACGGGAAGCGTTGTTGTTGTACACCATCTGACCGAGGTTGCCGTGACCGGCGATGGCCAGGGTCAGGTTCTTCCAGGACAGGGAGGTATTGAAACCGATAGTCCACTTGGGAGCGGCCTGACCGTTGAATACTCGGTCGTAAGAGTCTATCACACCGTCTCCGTTCTGGTCCACGTATGCACCCGGTATGGGAGCACCGTTCTCGTCATAGATCTGCTCATAGAGATAGAAGGTATTGGCCGCATAACCCACCATATGTCTCTGAACGTTATTGCCGACACCGCCGCTGATGCCTCCTGTCTCGACTCCTGTATAGGAAGGATCGTCATTGGTTGTCAGCTTGGTGATACGGTTGTCATTGTACGCGAAGTTGGCCCCGATGGTCCAGTTCCAGTCCTGAGTCTGGAGGGCTACAGCACCTATCTCAAACTCAATTCCCTTGTTTACCAGGCTGCCGATATTGGCTGTCAAATAGTTGGTAAGGTTGGCTCCGGCAGGTACGGGAATACTGTTCAGCAGGTCGGTCGTCTCCCTGTAGTACACATCCAGGGCACCGTAGAGTCTGCCGTCGAAGAAGCCGTAATCAATACCCACGTTGTATGTAGTGGTGGTCTCCCATTTGAGATCGGCATTGTATCCGTTGGGCTTGATAGGGACAATCATCTGACCGTCGAACATATACATACTTCCGTTGGAGTTGTACATATAGGTGGCGAGAGCCGGGTAGTCTCCCGCATTGAGGTCCTGCTGTCCGGTCTGTCCCCAGCTCAGACGCAGCTTAAGGTCTGAAACGGCCTTGACATTTTTCAGGAAACTCTCACCCTTGATGTTCCATCCGAACGCAACTGAAGGGAAGAAGCCCCACTTGTTGTTGACAAATCTTGAGGTTCCATCCCAACGGACTGTGGCTGTCAGCATGTAACGGTTGTCGTAGTCGTAGTTGGCACGTCCGAAGAAAGACACAAGAAAATACTCCGTGGCATTGGTGAACTCCGTCAGAGTCTCCTGACTTCCGGCCACCGGATCCGGCTGGGTCATTGATATGCTGTAGTCCTCAGTATAGAAATGCTGCCACGAATAACCTGCCATCACTCCGAAACTGTGCTTGTTTATCTCTTTGGAATAATCAGCATAAGCCTCAAGAGTCATATCACGCTTTGTCTGATTGTAGGGATTGTATAGGCCGCGTCCGTTCTGGCTCTGATTGTGCGCCGACTGCTCGGCTCCGTAAGGCACATTGACCACTCCGTCCGAATGGGAATAGTCCATACCGAGATTGAGGTTCAGTCTCAGGTCCTCGAGACCGTGAATCTTATAGTCGAACTGGGCATTGCCGATGAAGCGGGAGGCATTGGACCGGTCGTCCCTCTCATACAGAGCCGCAAGGGGGTTGAGCGTGGACTGGGTGTTGTATCCGTCCGAACCCATCCACATGGTATAGTCACCGTTCTCGTCATACACCGGCTGGGTAGGGTCATACTCAACCGCCGCCGAAATGGCCGCCGTGTTGGCGAAACGGTTTTTCTGGAACATACCCTTACCGTTTAGAGAGATAGTCAGATGGTCGTCGAAGAACGTAGGGGTCAGGTTCAAAGAGACTGTTCCCCTCTCCATGCTGGAAGTCCTGAGCGTACCTTTTTCGTTGATATAGCCTCCGGACACGCGGTAAGGCATATAACCGACATTGCCGAACTTGAAGTTACCCTGCAGGCTGACATTTCCCTCATAGCTCTGACCGAGCTGGTAAATCTCTTTCTGCCAGTCTGTATTGGCATCTCCCAACGCCAGATAGGCCGGGTCGTCGGTATTCGCCACATCAGTGATGCCCCTGTACTGCGCCATCGCCGCCCTCATCTCGTCTCCTGTCATGACATCCAGAAAACGGCTGTTCTGAGACAGGGATGCTGTAAAGTCCGCGCTCACATGAGGTACTGCGGAATCGTACTTGCTGCCTTTCTTAGTTGTGATGATAATCACACCATTAGACGCACGCGAACCGTAAATAGCTGTCGCCGAGGCGTCCTTCAGCACAGTAAAGGACTCGATATCACTAGGGTTGATACTTGAGAGCTGGTCAGCAACACCACTGATACCAGTGTTGGTAATGGGCAGACCGTCTATCACTATCAACGGGTCATTGACAGCGGACAAGGACGAACCGCCACGGATACGTATTGTGGCCGCAGATCCAGGAGCTCCGTCACCGTCAGTAATAACGACACCGGCCGACTTGCCTTTCAGCATCTCCGAAGGAGAAGTGATGGCGCCTTTGTTCAGCTGGTCAGCCCGCACCGTGGACACGGAACCGGTCAGGTCCTCTTTCTTGACCGTACCGTAACCGATAACCACGACCTCATCCAGCAGCTCGGTATCTTCTTCCAGAACGATAACCGACACCTCTCCGGCCGGAACGGTCACTACCTTGTAACCGATCAGCCTTACTTCAATAATGGAGGACGCAGACGGAACGGTCAGTTCGAAATAACCGTCCATGTCTGTCTCCGTACCGTTCAGCGTTCCCTGTTCCAGGACCGCCGCCCCGGCGATTGGGCCCAACTCATCGACGACACGGCCTTTGACCGTATACTGCGCGAACGCACTTGTCAGAGAGAGCAACGTAGCCGAGATCAACATTGTCATCAATCTTTTCATACGTTAAATATTTAATTGATTGGTAATGAATGTATATATTATAAAATCACTTTGTCTTGTCCCGCCGCGCGAAAAAACGCAGCTGCACCGGGTCGTCCTTGTCCTCCACCAGAAGCACTGAGAAGGCGGCAATAAGCAGACACAGGCCGGAGAACACCATCGCATAAACGGTATGACCGCCGTAGACGTGCGTCACCAGGACTCCTCCCAGCAGGCCGTTGCATACCTGGGGAATCGTTATGAAGAAATTGAATATCCCCATGAACACGCCCATCTTGCCGGCAGGAAGCGAGCCCGCGAGGATCGAATAAGGCATAGCCAGAATACTGCCCCACGCGATACCCACGCCTATCATGGATATGACCAGCATATTCGGATTCTTGAAGATGAAGAACGAGGCGAAACCGAGGGCCCCAAGCAGCAGGGACATGGAGTGAGTGGCCTTGCGGCCTATCTTCGAGGCCATCCAGGGCAGGAGGAACGCATATACAGCCGCCACACCATTATATACACCCTGGAGCACACCGACCCAGTCCCCGGCATTGCCGTAGGCGGCCGAGGCACGGTCTACCGTACCATAGCAGTGCTCAGCCACAGCCGGAGTCATATAGACCCACATGGAAAACAGGGCAAACCAGGAAAAGAACTGCACGACCCCAAGCTGCACCATCGTTTTGGGCATACGGCCGAAATCCTTGAATATTTCCAGAAATCCACCGTCCTTCCTCTTCGTATCTCCGGGTTCGGGTGGATATTCGGAAGTGCTGCACACTGTCCAGAGCACACAGACAAGCAGCACAGCCGCACCTATATAGAACGCCGTACGGACATTGGGTGCCACTCCGCCGTCCTCCGCAGGCACATTGGACATGCCGAACCAGTTGGTGAGCACAAACGGAAGAACGGCTCCAACTACCGCGCCGATTCCGATAAGGGAGGTCTGCATGGAGAATCCCAGCGTGCGCTGCGCTGACGGCAGCTTATCGGCCACCAGCGCCCTGAAGGGCTCCATGGCCACGTTGATGGAAGCATCCATGATCATCAGGATACCGGCTCCTATCAGCAGCGGAGACATCAGGCCCGCCAGCGAGGGGGAATTGGGCATGAGGAACAGCATGAGGGAGGCAAAGATGGCTCCTGCAAGGAAATACGGACGCCGTCTTCCCAGCCTGCACCATGTACGGTCACTGTAATGTCCGATAATCGGCTGGACTATCATCCCCGTAATCGGAGCTGCCAGCCAGAAATAGGACAGATGCTCCACATCGGCTCCGAAAGACTGCAGGATGCGGCTCACGTTGGCATTCTGCAGGGCCAGACCGAACTGAATTCCGAGGAAGCCGAAACTCATGTTGAAGATCTGCCAGAAAGTCATCTTTTTCTTTTCCATATTGACCGGTCCTATTTAGATGTAAAATTACTTTTCCTATACCTTTCAATAATTATACTTTCCGACAGACCGTAGAAAAACCCTGACGGACTGTAACATTTTTTTAACAAATCGGATTTTAGTCTTACCTTTGCCGATGCTATGGATGTCCTGATAATAGAAGACGAGTTGCCAGCTCAGCAGATACTTGTACGGCTGATAAAGCAGTACTTTTCCGATTTCAACATCATCGGGGCGCTGGACTCTGTCAAAGCTGCCGCCAGGTACCTTCAGGACAAAAGCCCGGACCTTATCTTTATGGACGTGGAACTGTCCGACGGCAAGTGCTTCGACCTGTTCCGGCAAGTGGACATCCAGTGTCCGGTCATCATCACCACCGCATATGCCGACTACGCTCTGGACGCGTTCAAGGCCAAGTGCATCGACTACCTCTTGAAACCCATTGACTCCGACGCTTTCCGGGAATCCGTGGAAAGATGCATGCAGTTATGCGGGGTAACTGCCGCAAGAAAAAGCTCCCCTGATGTGACCGCCTACGCCAAGCCCGCTTACAAACACCACCTCACCATAAAGCTGGGCAGTCAGATACTGGTCATAGACATTCACGACATCGCCTACTTCTACTCCAACGACAAATCCACATACCTGGTGACCAGGAATGGCAAGGAATACATGACAGACGAATCCCTTGTGGATATAGGAGAAGAGCTTGATCCTACCGTGTTCTACAAGATTTCCAGAAAATGCATCATCAGCATGGATTCCATATACACCATATCAAAATATTTCAACTCCCGTCTGAAAGTCACAGTGTCTCCCAAAAACATCGAGCCCATCATCGTACCGAGAGACCGCGTCCAGCCTTTCCTTGAATGGCTGGAAGGAACCTGAACCGTAGTCAGAGTATAAGAGGGATGCGTACCACGAACTCATCTCCGGCCTTTCCCGCCTCCACACTGCGGGAGAAGAGAATCTCATACTGACGGCTGATGTTCCGGAGCCCCATGCCGCTTGACTCCACGGCCTGTTTCTTTGGATTCAGATTATTGGATACCGTTATGAACCGGCCGTCAGTACGCACCTTGATCCGCAGCCGGTTCTCGGAATTGATAATATTGTGCTTGACTGCATTCTCTATCATCATCTGCAGCGCACATGGGATGATCCTGGCTTCATTGTACTCTCTGGGGATGTCTATATCGGTCACAAAGGAGCTGCCGAAACGTTCCCTTACCAGGTCATTGTACTTGCCGACAAACTCCAGTTCCTCCTCCAGCATGACGACCGTGTTCTTCTCCAGTTTCAGGAAATACCTGTACACCCCTGCGAGTTTCCCCGCATAATCGCTGGCCCTGTCGGCATCCTCGTGTATGAGATACTGCAGCACGTTCAGGCAGTTGAAAAGGAAATGCGGGTTGGTCTCGCTTTTCAGAAGCTGATACTGGTAATTGGCTCTGGCCCGTTTCTCTGCCTCAACTGCCACAGCCCGCCTGTTGGACCAGCGGTAATAGAAAATCAGGTCAATCACCAGCATCACCACGGCATTGAACACCAGATTGCTGACGTAAGTAAACAAAAACAGATGGTCGAATATGCGGAAGTCTCCGCCGGCCACGCTGCGTTGTTCCAGCCTTATAAGCAACGAGACCAGAAAGGCCACCAGGCATATGGCCGCGACCTCCACCAAAGAGCGTATGATAAAGCGGCCTCCATAGGGAAAGCAGCGCACCAGAATACGCACTACCAGGAAGTCCGCCAGCACGGCCCCGAACGTAAGTGTAAAATTCGACAGGGTCTGGAACAGAAAGTCGCCGAAATACAGTCCGAAGCTCTCGTAGAACAAGGGCATCACCTTTTCTATCAACACCCTGGAAAAAAGGACGATAACGGCTATTATCACCAGATCCAGAGCCGACACCTGACTGTCTCTATCTCTTATCGGCATTCCAGTTCTTTCTTATCAGCAGAATGATGATCAGACCCAGAAGTTCGGTGGTGACCATCGTGACTATAACGTTGACCCACACTCCCCACGACGGTATCCAGCGGTCCAGCAGGTCCGCGCCTTCCGTCCCGATATAGAAGCCGGCGAAGCACGAAAGGAACGCCAGCCCCAGGAAGACATCGAAAGAGGCCCTGTAAAAGCTTATCAACGCATACACCATACCTATCGTAAGGCAGGTCAGAAATATCCCGTCTCCCACCTTGGTGTCGTGAAGCAGAAGACATGTGAGACCGTGGGCTATTACAAAAAACAGCACTATGATATTGGATTTGAGAACGTCCCTGCCGGGACTGTTCAGTATGGATAAAAACCGTCTCATAGTCGTAGATATTTCTGTAAAATTAAGGATTTTTAGATAATTTTGCAAAAAATAGGCACAATGATTATTCATTTTCTAATCAACTTTCACACCACGTGGGGACAGAGACTGTACATATCCGGTTCTCTTCCCGAACTTGGTGAAGGAGACTCCTTGAAAGCAGTCCCCATGTCCTGGTCAGGGGACGGAATGTGGACAAAGGACATCAAGCTCACATCCCTTCAGGAAAGGATTCTGTCATACAGGTATCTGGTCAGGTCCGACGACGGCAGTGCATTCTACGAGGTAGGGCCGGAACGCACACTGGGACTCAACAAAGCCTCCAAGGAACTGTTTCTGAAAGACGAGTGGCAGGGCAATTCCGAGTCTGCACCATTTCTCACATCCCCGTTTTCGGAGATATTCTACTCCCACGGGCACAATGAAGCCACTCAGACTCACCTGCATTCAAAAGAACTCATAATACGTGTTACCGCTCCCGCAGTGGAGCCGGACTGCACCGTGAAGATTTGCGGCGACACTCCCATACTCGGTTCCTGGGATCCCGGGAAAGCACCGGCCATGACTCCCGTGCACGGATCAAGATGGGTTGTGCATCTGCCGGCAAACAAACTGGCGGATGCCTTCGAGTACAAATTCATAAAATACAACTCGCGCAACGGGGAAACCGTCTGGGAAGAGACAGACAACCGCCGTCTGAGCGTTCCGGTTCTGAAGGAGCATCAGACATGGTCCGTGGAGCATTCCATGGCCGCATTCAGAACAGGGCATCCAAGATTCTACGGAACGGCTGTACCGGTATTCGCCCTCAGGAGCGCGACCAGCTGCGGTATAGGGGACTTTACCGACCTGAAAGCTCTTGGAGACTGGGCCAAGGCTACAGGGCAGAGCATTGTCCAGATACTTCCTGTCAACGACACCACCTCAACCGGAACCTGGACTGATTCCTACCCTTACGGCGGCATATCGGTCATGGCCCTGCACCCGATATACATCAACATCACTGCCATAGGCCCCATGAAAAACCCTGGAGCCAGGGCAGCCTACAGCCGTGAGCGTAAAGCCCTTGACGCACTCACCGTCATCGACTATGAGAAAGTGCTGGCTTTAAAGACCAAATATCTTAGACTCCAATACCAGGCATACGCAGTGGAAACCTTCGCCGAGCCCAAGTTCCTGTCATTCTATCACAGAAACAGGGACTGGCTTCTGCCCTACTGCACTTTCTGCGCTCTCAGGGACAAATACGGCACAGCTGACTTCTCCAAATGGGGTAACGAGTCCATTTGCACCCCCGAGCTGATAACCCGCCTCAACACTAAGGGCAGCGACATATACCCGGAGATATCCTATAATCTGTTTGTACAGTATCACCTGCACCGCCAACTGCTGGACTCCGTACATTACCTGCATTCGCTCGGGATCGCCCTGAAAGGCGACATTCCCATAGGCATAACCCGCAACAGTGCGGACGCCTGGGCCTCTCCGGAGCTGTTCAACATGAGCTCACAGGCCGGCGCACCGCCCGATGACTTCTCGGCTGACGGACAGAACTGGGGATTCCCGACCTACAACTGGGACAAAATGGCAGAGACACAGTACAGCTGGTGGAAGAAGCGTTTCGTCAAGATGTCCGAATACTTTGACGCCTACCGCATAGACCATGTCCTGGGATTCTTCCGTATCTGGGAGATTCCCTCCTCGCAGGTCAAGGGCATTATGGGGCATTTCTCCCCGGCTCTGCCGATGAGCTACGAGGAGCTGCGGGACTGGGGATTCAACTTCGACTATGCCCGCCACGCCACGCCATATATCAGATACTGGCAACTGAGGGACATGTTCGGAGACAATACCGATACGGTAATGGAAAAGTACCTGGACAGCAACCAGTACGAGGTATTCACCCTGAAGCCGGAATTCAACACCCAGCGTAAGATAGAAGAACATTTCGGGCCGGAGCCGAACAGTATCAAGGACGGCCTCATGGCCCTTGTCTCAGAATTGCTGTTCATGGAGGACGAACAGCAGCCCGGCAAATTCCACCCCAGGATATCCGCACAGTTCACCTATTCCTACAGGGATCTGCCGGAAGACCATAAAGAGATATTCAACCGGATATACGATCATTATTTCTACAAGAGACACAACGGGTTCTGGCGGGAATCGGCCTTGCGCAAACTGCCGATGCTGATTTCCACGACCAACATGCTCACCTGCGCGGAGGACCTCGGCATGATTCCGGACTGCGTACCGGAAGTCATCCGCAGCCTGAAGATACTGTCCCTGGAGATATTCCGTATGTCCAAGGACCCGGAGAAAGCCTTCGGAGACCCGGCCCGCTATCCGTACCTGAGCGTCTGCACCACCGGCACGCACGACACCAGCACACTGCGGGCATGGTGGGAGGAGGACCGGAGCATGTCCGCCCGGTTCTGGCACGAGATGCTGCATGAGGACGGGGAGCCGCCCTACTACTGCGAGCCGTGGCTCTGCGAGAAGATTATACGGCTGCATACATCCAGTCCGTCAATGCTGACCATACTGCCGCTGCAGGACTGGCTGTCCATAGACGGAGACATACGCGCCCAGGACCCGGCCTCGGAACGCATCAACGTACCGGCCAATCCTAAGCACTACTGGAGATACAGGATGCACTTGCCACTGGAGGAGCTTACCGCCAATAAGACCATCAACAGCAAGATCAGAGACCTGACGACAGCATGATCCTCCCCTATATGGAACAGTTATTGCACCTCCTCCAGGACATCTGCAAAGACACTGAGATATGAGAAACGCCGCATATATTCTTTTTCTATCACTTGCCGGCATCGGCATTGTGACCGGATGCTCGGCAGGTCCCGCCACCGCCGTAGAGGGAGAGTATTCCCTTGAGGCACAAAGTGTACAGATCAACGGAGTGATTATCAATATGGGAGACTGGCCAGGAGCATCCGTAAGCATAACCGGCACGGACGAAAGCACCGCCGACATATCCCTGGACAGCCTTCTGCTTGGCTTTGACAGACTGACACTGCCGTGCGAAGTCTCAAAGACAGACAGGAACAGATACTCGTTCTACGGAGCATACTCCGGTCAGGACAGGGAGATAGAGCTGAGCGGCAACGTCAACAAGGGGAAGATGTCTCTGAGCATAACAGACATCTGCACATCTGAAGCGACAGGACGCTGGAGAACGGCTACCGAACAGGACGGGCTTGTCAGCCTCAGTCTCTCGTTCGAGTGTCCGCTTATATCAGAAATTCCACTGGGGGATACTACGATAAGTCTTGACACAGCCGTGAGAATGCTCAACACCGCGCTGCGGGCCTCACTAACAACGGCACTAAGTCCGCTGGACTACATAGAAATGAGCAACACCGGATATGTCAACATATCCTGGTCCGGAGATATCAGCGAAGAGTTCAGGCCACTGTTTCAGGATGTCATTCAGTACTGGCCAGATCCGGAGCATGGAAGTCTACACATCTACCTGCGCCGGACACTCACTGACGGACTTGGATTCCCGGTCTCACCTCTGGATATCCCGGCAGGCTGTTCGGTCAGCGGCTCAGACATGACACTGACTCTGGACAAGACTGCTCTGGAGCCTTTCACAGACATGCTTCTTTCTGCTGCCGGAGATATGACTTACGATGACTACACTGACTCCGGATCTCCTCTTGGAGATTTGACGGAAGAACAGTTTGACGAATACAAAAGCCTGGTTCCTGTCATCCAGGGCGTGCTCGCCATGCCCTCAACCACATACGGAGCAGTGACTACATTTAAGAAAACAAAATAAACACAAACCCAAATTATCGATTTACTCATGAAAAAATTTATTTTCCTGGCCGCGGCCTCACTCGTGCTGCTGGCCTCCTGCGAGAAAGAAAAGAACAACGGACCCGCATCCACAGGTGTCACCGGGGAATGGGTCGCCGACCATGTCACCCTTGCATTCCAGCATCCGGATCTGACCAGCATTGACCTGAGTGTCATTTCCCCCGAACTGGGCGAGATTGCCATAAGCGACATCGTGGCAATGGGAAACGAAGCGATCAACAACGGACTGAATGAAGACCCCTCAGTCTCCGCCGACCTCATATTGACCGAGGACGGGAACCTCATCATTGACGGTCTTGATGTCCCGATTACCTACACTGTTGACCATTCCACCCTGAACGTACACGTGGACCAGTCTGTCATAAGCGGCATCGCCGAACAGATCAAAAACGAGCAGGACGTCATGGGCATACTCTCACTGCTCGGTCTGAGCGGGCTTGTTGAGAATCCGCAGAGCGTGGATCTTCCCCTCACATACAGCGTCTCAGAAAGCTCCCTGTCCCTGACCGCGGACCAGAATACCGCAGCCCCGTACATGGAGATGCTGGCCCCCGCAGTGGAGACCCTGACCGAACTGCTCAACTCCCTCACATACGAGATGTTCTCAGCCCTGCTGGAAAATGCCGGACTGGAGTTGGCGGATACCGTGACTCCCGAGAATTTCCCCGCGATAAAACAGCTGATACTTGATGTGTTCTCGGCACTGACCGACGGCAAGGCCGAGTATTCACTTACTACGGATTTCATTCCTTACGCAGGTTAGTCCATGCCCCCGAAAGTCAAGACGGTATGGTACTGCACCGCCTGCGGTAACGAAACCTCCAAATGGATGGGCAGATGTCCGGCCTGCGGAGAATGGAATACCATCAAGGAGGCCCCCCGGGAGAAAACGTCATCCTCCCGGGACAGGTCTCTTGTGGGCCTGAGCAGTCCAAAGCCAATCTCTCTAAAGGAGATACCGATATCAGAGGACAGCAGGATACTGGTCGGCAACCGGGAAGTGGAACGGGTGCTGGGAGGCGGCATTGTCCCCGGCTCCATGATTCTGCTGGGAGGCGAGCCGGGTATCGGCAAATCCACCCTGGCACTGCAGATACCGCTCCGGTGCAAAGGACTGCGCACCCTCTATGTCTCCGGAGAGGAGTCCCCGCGTCAGATAAAGCTGAGAGCCATGAGACTGCTCCGCAAGGAGGACGGGGACATGGAGGACAACTGTACCGTACTGGGCGAGACTCTCGTGGACAATATTGTCAAATACGCGCAGGAGCTCACACCTGACCTGCTCGTCGTGGACTCAATTCAGACGATATATACTGACAGCGTGGAGTCGGCAGCCAGTTCTGTCACACAGATAAGGGAATGCGCGGCCCGCCTGCTGCGTTTCGCAAAGGAAAGCAACATCCCTGTCATACTCATCGGGCACATCACCAAGGACGGCTCTATCGCCGGACCGAAAGTGCTGGAGCATATAGTGGATGTCGTCCTGCAGTTCGAAGGCGACATACGTCATTCGCACCGCATCCTGCGCAGCATCAAGAACCGTTTCGGCTCCACCGATGAGCTGGCCATCTTCGAGATGACAGGCACTGGACTGCGGGAGGTGGAGAATCCTTCGGAGATTCTCACTCCCATGCACGACAGCACACTCAGTGGAGTGGCCGTAGGCAGTATCGTAGACGGCTCCAGACCCTTCATGATAGAGATACAGGCCCTGGTATCCTCCGCTGTCTACGGAATGCCGCAGAGATCGGCCACCGGCTACGATGTCCGCAGACTCAACATGCTGCTGGCCGTACTCGAGAAGAGAGCCGGCTTCAAGCTCTCGGCCAAGGACGTGTTCCTCAACGTGGCCGGAGGCATGAGGATAAGCGACACGGCCTGCGATCTGGCGGTTGTGGTGGCCATACTCTCCTCCAATTTCGATCTGGCCGTCAGCCAGGGCTCCTGTTTCGCCGCGGAAGTAGGCCTTAGCGGAGAGATACGTCCCGTAGGCCGCATCGAGGCCCGCATAGCGGAAGCCGCCCGTCTGGGATATAAGGAGATCTACATCTCCTCCTACAGTCTGTCCGACGACCTGCGCGACAAACCGCACGGCATACGCGTAATAGAGGTTAAAGATATTGCAGGACTGTGCCGCAATCTGTTTAAGGAAAGCCGATGAGAAAGTCCGTAGTCATATCCGCAGTCTTCATGCTGCTGTCACTGTCCGCCACGGCACAGGTATCCGGCACAACCGTTTCCACCCGGACCGCGGACATCGCCGCCTACGCTGAAAAAGTAAGACTGCAATGGAAGATTCCGGGCATGTCGCTGGCGGTGATTCACGGGGATTCCACAGTCCTGATGCAGGGTTTCGGAGTAAAGGAAAAGGGCGGCGGCGACCCTGTCACTCCTTCCACGCTCTTTCACATCGGATCCATGACCAAGGCTTTCACGGCTACCGTGATAGCCTCCTTAGTGGACGAAGGACTTCTGTCCTGGGATGACAGGGTGAAGGACATCCTGCCCGACTTCGACTGGTATGATGACAGTGTGGAGGCCGTAATGCAGGTACACGACCTGCTCACACACTCTACAGGCCTGGTAGCACAGGCCGGCACCTACATACCCAACCTGGGCTACAACCGGGACGACGTCTACAGGATGTTCCGGTATATAGAGCCCGTCTATCCATTCCGTGAGCACTTTGCATACAACAACATCACATTCATCATCGCGGCCCGCATCATCGAGACCGTGACAGGCAGGTCATGGGAGGACAATATCAGGGAGAGAATCTTCAAGCCCCTGGACATGAGCTCCTCCGTACCCGGCTCAGAGGGCTACAAGGCCGCCGGCAAGAGAGCCTCCACGGCGCACTACTTCGGATACAACAAAGGCTCCATCTACGTCACGCCACTGCACGGGGAGGAAAGAGCCCTGCACTGGGTGGACGTAATAGGTCCGGCAGGAAGCATAAGTTCCACCGCCGAGGACATGGCCAAATGGGTGCGCTTCCACCTCGACAACGGAAAAGTCGCCCGGCTCATCACCCCGGACAGCTCGTGGCACTCCTCTTTCCCGGCTGACATGAACGCCCTGAACGCATATTTCCCCGACAACGGTTTCCGCGAGGCGCTGGAATTCCGGTTCTACCCGTATTACGACACTGTCCAGGTCATATCCGGGCGGCAGATGGATTTCCTGCATACGGGAGCAGTTCATGTCAAGACCGACACGACAATGACCCGCGACTACGGCTACTGCTGGTATGTGGAGCAGAATGACAGATACAAGGTCATATACCATACCGGCACCACATGGGGCTTCACCGGGGTATGCGGTTTCGTCCCCGAGCTGGATCTGGGCATAGCCCTGCTGTGCAACTCCGAGGTGTCCGAATACGCCCGCCTCGGCCTGATGCGATATATCATCGACCTCTATCTCCAGGACGGCATCATCCGGGACTGGAGCACGGAGGGACTGGAGCAGTGATTTGCCGACAGAAAGAAACCCCGGCGCCGTGCCGTACCGTGCACAATAAAAAGAGACAGCCGGACTCCTGATCCGGCCAGACTGGTCGGACTCTACACCAAACCCGAACCGTTCGGAGACGCAGAAGTCACTCTTAAAAACGGCCGGCTGTATCTGACCATAGGACGCTACGGCTGGACCCACAGGCTGGACCACTACAGGGGCAATGAATACTGGCTGCGCTCCGACGGCCACACCTTCCCTGTCTACTTCCACAACTACAGCGAGGGGGACAGCGGCCCCGTGGATTTCGAGATTGATTTCAACTACAACGAGAACTTCGGCCCCTGGATTCAACAACTCTGAACAGCAAGGGTTCAGTCCTTGACGGGGACATCGGCGACCCAGATCTGACGCTCGATGGCCTGGTCCAGAGAGATCATCGTATCCGTACTCTGGATGTAGGGGATGTTCTGAATGGTGTGGACGAGGATGCGCATCAGGTGATCGTGGTCCGTGCAGTAGAGCTTGATCAGCAGGGCATGCTTGCCGGTGACGAAGTGACACTCCACCACCTCGGGTATCTGCTTGAGGTCCTTTATCACCTCGTTGTACTTGTTGGTCTCCGAGAGCGAGACACCCACGAAGGCGCAGACATTGAGACCGAGGGCCTGAGGCTTCACCAGAAGGCGGGAGCCGGTGATGATGCCCATGTTCTCCATCTTCTTGACCCGCTGATGAATGGCCGCACCGGAGACTCCGCACTCACGGGCTATCTCCAGAAACGGCATCCTGGCGTTCTTGACCAGAAAGGAAAGGATTCTCTGGTCTATTCTGTCCAACTGGTACTTCATTACTCTTATTTTTTCTTGGATTTCTCTATTATCTCCCGGCACTGCTCCAGAGTCAAAGTCCCGGGATCAGTACCTTTCGGTATCTTATAGTTGGCACCCGAATGCTTGATGTAAGGGCCGAAACGTCCGTTGAGCACCTCTATGTCGGCTTCGGGGAAGGCCTTGATGTTACGGTTCTTCTGCTGCTCCTCATGATCCGAGATCAGCTTGCGGGCCTCTTCCAGGGTTATAGTGTACGGGTTCATGCCCTTCTTCAGGGATACGAACTTACCGTCATACTTGACATAGGGACCGAACTTGCCCTTGGAGCAGGTCACCTCCTTACCGTCGATCTCTCCCAGAGTACGGGGCAGGACGAACAGGCGCAGAGCATCTTCCAGAGTCACCGACTCTATCAGCATACCTTTGTCCAGACCGGTAATCCGCTTCTGGGGATCGTCATCCTCCCCTATCTGCACCACCGAGCCGTAACGTCCCATACGGGCTATCACCGTCTTGCCCGTAGCCGGATCAGTCCCGAGCACCTTGCGGGTCTTCACAGGAGCGCTCTCGCTTATGGTCTCCTCCACCTTCTCGTGGAAAGGCCTGTAGAAGTCCGCCACTATCTTGTTCCACACCAGTTTTCCGGCAGCCACCTTGTCGAAGTCCGTCTCCACCCTGGCGGTAAAGCCATAGTCCATGATGGACGGGAACGCCTTTTCCAGGAAGTCCGTGACCATCACGCCTATGTCCTGAGGACACAGACGGCCTTTCTCCGAGCCGGTCGTCTCCTTCTTGCCCGAGCGCGCTATGTCGTCTCCTTTCAGGGTGAGCACTGTCACTGTCCTCTCCTCGCCCTTGCGGTCCTGCCGCAGGATGTAACCTCTCTGATGGAGAGTGGAGATAGTCGGTGCATACGTGGAGGGACGGCCTATGCCCAGCTCCTCCATCTTCTTGACCAGCGAGGCCTCGGAATACCTGGGAGGATGTACGGTGTACTTCTGCATGGCGGTTATCGTGTCCCTCAGCATGAGATCTCCGACGGCCAGAGGAGGAAGCATCCTCTCCTCGTCTCCCGAAGGAGCGTCATCGTCGGACGACTCCATGTACAATTTAAGGAAGCCGTCAAACAGCACGGTCGAGCCGGTCACATCGAAATGCTCCTTAATCCTGTCTCCGACTACGGTTATATCCGTCTTCTCCAGACGGGCATCGGCCATCTGGGAAGCCACCGTGCGCTTCCAGATAAGGCTGTAAAGCTTCTTCTCGGCAGCCGTACCCTCAATCTCGGTATTGGCTATGTACGTCGGACGGATAGCCTCGTGCGCTTCCTGAGCGCCCTTGACACCGGTCTTGTACTGGCGGGCCTTGTGATACTCTGCTCCCATATTATCCGTAATCCACATCTTAGCAGCACCTATCGCCTCCTTCGACAGTGTGGTGGAGTCGGTACGCATGTAAGTAATCAGTCCGGACTCGTACAGATGCTGTGCAATGGACATGGTCTGGCTGACAGAGAATCCGCACTTGCGGGCGGCCTCCTGCTGGAGGGACGAGGTAGTGAACGGGGGCGCCGGACACCTGGAGACCTCCTTCTTCTCCACCGAGCCTACGGTAAACACACAGCCCCGGCAGCTCTCGAGGAAAGCCTCGGCCTCCTGCTGCGAGTCAAAACGACGGTCAAGCACTCCCGTGACCTTGTTGGCAGAGCTCCTGCCGCCTTTAAGTCCCTCCGGCACAAACACGCCCTCCACCCTGAAGTAAGCCTTGGAGTCAAACGCGTTGATCTCCCGCTCCCGCTCCACGCAGGTGCGGTCTGTCCGGCGCAGCTTCTCCGTGTGGAAAAATTGCTCCGTCTCCCCCACCCGGCGGCGGACCCGGGCGCTGATCCCCGGCGGAGCCAGCA